>Ga0307432_1000918_pt1 | contig 19946 bp, 22 predicted proteins | sample SalMarWE160150MG_FD_202158 | JGI IMG/M metagenome (GOLD analysis project Ga0307432, IMG submission 202158) | Salt marsh sediment microbial communities from the Plum Island Ecosystem LTER, Massachusetts, United States - WE1603-150 | ecosystem: Environmental > Aquatic > Marine > Intertidal zone >...
TCTCAAAAGTGTTCTCGTTGTGGAAATATCCTCAAAAGTCAGAGAACAGGTAATACATTTAAGTGTAAAGCTTGTGGTTTTGAGCTTAACGCTGATCTCAATGGAGCTCGGAATATAAGAAAGAACTCTACTGAGGGGCAAGCTCCTCAGGTTGGGCTGTCTGTCAACCAGCCCCTAAGTAGTGCTTTTGTAACTACAAGCTGACTGCTTTAGCTGTCAGTAGTTGACCTTCTTAATTCCTCTTTATTTTAGCACTTTGGAGAAAAAATATGAAATTTCGGAAATGTTCCGTAATTCGACTGATTGACTAAAGATGATCTCTATGCTAACTTAGAATCGAGTTAGAATTCCCCTTTTTCCCAATTTGACATTATATGCAAATGGTCGTTTGGGGTGAATAAATGATTACACAAAAACAAATAGATGAAATTATTACCAGGATAGTGAATAACTATAAGTCTGAGAAAATCCTTCTTTTTGGTTCTTACGCTTACGGGACTCCAACTAAAGATAGCGACTTGGACGTATTAGTAGTGGTAAAAAATAGCGAGCAGCCAAAACACAAGAGAGCAAGAGAAATTAGAAAGCACCTATGGGGAATTACCGACGTTCCTAAGGATATCCTCGTTTATACCCAAAAGGAAATTGATGAGTGGAAAGAAGTGGAAGAGGCATTTATTACGGGCATGATGAAAAGAGGAAGGGTTTTATATGAAAACAAAAAAGGACTTGATAAATAGTTGGATTAAGAAAGCGGAAGAGGAGTTGCTTGAGCCGACTTTAGAAGAGGCAAAAGAAGCTTTTGAAATAGCAAATAAAATGAGGAGATTTATTTTAAGCAGAATTACTTTGTAATAGAGGCGACTAACTGCGTACCACATGAAACCTCAGTTATCCAACCAAACCAAATTCGCTCTATTGATAAAAGAAGACTGGTGAAGAAAGTCGGAGGTCTTTCTAAGGAAGCGGTACAGGCTCTTGATACAGCTCTTCAAATCACCTTAGGACTAGTGAAATTCTAAAAACCAAAGAGTAATTGTTCAAAATTTGGTGGGTTAGATACTTATTTATTTCTAATCAGGGATAGAATTCTCCAGACAGGTTAGCTTGATTTTTCTGACAATTCCATTAGAATTGTGATTAAATTAAGAATTTGTGGTAAAAAAATTGTGGGGGATGTAGCTCAGCGGGTAGAGCGCTTGCCTCGCATGCAAGAGGTCGGGGGTTCGAATCCCCCCATCTCCACCAGAGGAGTTTTTCATGGTCTATCAGGTTCTGGCGAGGAAATGGCGCCCCCAATTGTTTGAAGAAGTGGTGGGGCAGGATCACGTGGTGCGTACTCTAAGAAATGCCATCTCCCTTGGCCGAGTTGCTCATGCCTATCTATTTACCGGACAAAGGGGGGTTGGAAAGACCTCCACGGCACGCATTCTGGCCAAGGCTTTAAATTGCAAGATCGGCCCTACCTCTACTCCTTGTAATCGGTGTGACAGTTGCAAGGAAATAATGAGAAGTGAGTCTCTGGATGTTCTGGAAATAGATGGAGCTTCCAACAGGGGAATTGACGAGATAAGAAGCTTAAGACAGAAAGTAAGATTTTCTCCTGTGCGGGGTAAATTCAGGATCTACATCATAGATGAGATTCATATGCTTACCAACCCTGCATTTAACGCTTTACTTAAAACCTTAGAAGAACCCCCCTCTCATGTTGTTTTTATTTTCGCCACCACCACTCCTCATAAACTTCCGCCCACCATTATCTCTCGCTGTCAGAGATTTGATTTTAGAAAGATCGCCACCTCTGACATTCTGACAAGACTGGAGCAAATAGTAAGAAAGGAAAAGATTGTTGTAACCGCCGAGGCGCTTGGCTTGATTGCTGAAGGTGCCGAAAATAGTATGAGGGATGCAGAAAAAGTTCTTGACCAGGCTATTTCCTATGCTGAGGGGAATGTATCGGAAAAGGATGTAGCTAGTCTTTTAGGAATGGTGGAGAAAAGATATCTATTTAAACTTACCGAAAATTTAGCTAAGGCAGAGACCTTAGCCAATATTAGCCTGGTGGATCAGTTGCTTGATGAGGGAAAAGATCCTCATTGGCTTATCAAGAGTTGGCAGAAGTGGCTGCGCAATTTGATGGTGCTTAAAATGGGGGGAGAGGATCTTACCTTCCTCTCCTCGGTAGAAAGAAAAGAGGCCAAATTACAGGCTTCATATTTTAGTTTAAAAGAGATAGTCCGTTTCATAGATCTACTTTCTAAAACCAGACAGAGTATGATACTTTCCTCCCAGCCTCAGATTCATTTGGAGCTCTTGATGGTTGAGCTTTCCTCTGATTTTGAGATGGATAATCTGGCACTGAGGGAGCCAGAACTGGCCAAGATTTATCAAAGAATACTCAAATTAGAAGAAAAACTTACCACTAAATCTTCTAGTTCTATGACCCAGGAAAAAAAAGAGCCAATAAAAGAAGAAAAAAGAGAGAAAAAAGAAAAGATCTCCCTGCCAACTTTGGAAACATCTCCAGACAAAGTCTCTTATGGCAAGGGCGATGAAGATAAGAAGTTCCACCAAAAATGGAAACTCATGGTAAAGGAAATCGAGGAGAGGAAAAAGACCTTGGGAACGATCCTGCGAAAGGCCACAATTTTAAAAATTACCTCGGATTCTCTCACTTTAGGGGTGGAAAAGCCCTTTCATAAGGAAACCTTGAGCAAGAAGGAGAACCTGAGGTTAATACTAGAGGTGCTGGAAAAATTTTTATCTTCCTCTTTTACTCTCCATTATGTTTTGGCTGAACCTGAGCACAAAAGAAAAATAGAAGAGAGGCCCCAGGACCAGAAATGGCAAACCATGGTGGCTCAGGCAATAGATCTTTTTGAAGGGGAAATAGTAAAGGATACCACAAGGAGGTAATTTTTGATGATTCCAGATGTATCGAAACTTCTGCGTCAATTTCAAAAGATACAGGGTGAGATGAAAAAGGTACAGGAAGAGATAGCCAAAGAGGAAGTTACCGGTTCCAGTGGAGGAGGAATGGTAGAGGTCACTATTAACGGCAAATTTGAGGTTGTAGATGTTCGCATAGAAAAAAAACTTCTAAAAGGGGATGATGCCGAGATGCTGGAGGATTTAATCCTCGCCGCAGTAAACAGCGCTATGAGCAAAGTGCAGGAGCTAATCAAAGAAAGGTTAGGCCAGATTACCGGTGGCCTGCAACTACCGGGGATGGGGATTCCGGGCCTATTTGGTTGAAATTTCATGTATCAGGTAAAGTCTGTGGACAAATTAATAGGGGAGTTAAACAAACTCCCCGGAATCGGGGAGAAAACCGCCGAACGTCTCTCTTTCTTTATCTTGAAAAATTCTAAGGAGAACGTCGAGAGATTAGCCGATTCTCTTAGAGAGGTTAAGGAAAAGGTAAGGTTCTGTTCGGTCTGCGGCAATATCACCGAAGATGATCCTTGCAGAATCTGTAAGGACGAGACCCGCGATAGAGCTACTATCTGTGTGGTAGAACACCCCCAGGATCTTTTTATCCTGGAGCGGGTAAGGCAATATCGGGGACTCTATCATGTGTTGGGAGGAGCCATTTCTCCTCTTAAGGGAGTTGGTCCGGAGGATGTGAACATTGCAAGCCTTTTGAAGCGGGTCAAACAGGGTAGGGTCAAGGAGGTTATTCTTGCAACTGATCCCAATACCGAAGGTGAGGTAACGGCAATCTATATCTCTAAGTTAATCTCCCCTCACAAGGTAAAGGTGACCCGTCTAGCCTACGGTCTTCCTGCAGGGGGGGATTTAGAATTTGCTGATGAAGTGACCCTGGGGGAGGCCTTGAAGGGAAGACGGGAGATTTCCTCCTGAGAGATTTTATCTCAAAAAAGCCTCAAGGTCGCTAGAGGAAGAGCAAAAGTTAATTAAGATTACTGCCTGGTTGGGGGGTACACAAGATGAAAGATGAAGATAAGACAAAAGGTGAGCTTACAAATGAACTGGTAAAAATGCGCAAACGAGTTGCTGAATTGGAGGCATCAGAAGCTGAGCACAAGCGGACCGAAGAAGAACTTAAACAAAGTTTTGAGAAATTACGAAGAACTATGAAGGGCACCATCTATGCCATGGCGTTGATAGTCGAAATCAGGGATCCCTACACGGCCGGCCATCAACGGAAAGTGACCAGTCTCGGCTGTGCCATAGCCAAGGAGATGAGCCTTTCAGAGGACGAGATTGATGGGTTCCGCCTAGCCGGTGCTATTCATGATATCGGCAGGACATATGTACCAGTTGAGATTCTCAGTAAGCCCGGTCACTTAACCGACATCGAATTCTCTATGGTTAAAACTCACCCAAAAGTTGGTTACGATATATTGAAGATGGTAGAATTTCCATGGCCGATTGCCCAAATCGTGCTTCAACATCACGAAAGAATGGATGGTTCTGGATATCCTCAGGGTTTATCGGGTAAAGACATTATGCTGGAAGCACGCATCTTAGCGGTAGCTGATGTTGTTGAGGCCATGGCTTCTAAGCGACCTTACCGACCAGCTCACAGTATAGATAAGGCTCTGGAGGAAATCTCACAGAATAAGGGTGTCCTCTACGATTCTAAGGTGGTGGATGCTTGCCTCAAGCTTTTTGCCGAGAAAGGCTTTAAGTTCGAGTAGCGATACCTCAATTGCGGAGACTTGACAGTGGAAAAAATATATATATAATTATACTTTAAAAAAGGAGGAGTGAGGATGAAAATTAAGCCTCTAGGTATGAGGGTAGTAGTTAAACCGCAGAAACAAGAAGAAAAGACAGAAGGAGGAATATACCTTCCCGAAACTGCTGGCAAGGAAAAGCCTCAGCAGGGGGAGGTGATAGCTGTAGGACCTGATTTTAAAGAGCTTAAAAAAGGAGACAGAGTCATTTTCGCCAAGTATGGAGGGACGGAGATAAAAATAGATGGCGATGAGTGTCTCGTCCTGGGTGAAGATGACGTTTTAGCGATAATAGAATAATTTAAGAGGAGGATTAAATGCCAAAACAACTTCTATTTAAATCCGAAGCTAGACAGGCTTTGGTAAAAGGTGCCGATCAATTAGCCAACGCCGTAACCATAACCTTGGGCCCGAAAGGGCAGAACGTGGCCCTGGCTAAGAGCTTTGGCTCCCCCACCGTTACGGATGACGGGGTTACGGTGGCCAAAGATATCGAGCTAAAGGATCCTTATGAAAATGTGGGAGCCCAACTGGTGAAAGAAGTAGCGGAGAAGACCAAAGATGTGGCTGGAGATGGAACCACCACTGCCACCCTTCTAACCCAATTTCTCATCCATGAGGGGTTAAAGCACGTAATGTCCGGGGTCAATCCTACTCATCTTAGAAAAGGAATAGAGAAAGCAGTTAAGGTAGTAGTGGGTGAAATAAAAAAGACCAGTAGGATGGTCAAGGACAAAAAGTCCATCGGGCAAGTAGCCACCGTGGCTGCCTCTAATGATCCGGCCGTAGGTGACTTAATTGCTGATGCTATGGAAAAGGTTGGAGAGAATGGGGTCATTACCATAGAAGAGGGAAAAACTGCCGAGACCTCTCTGGAGATGGTAGAAGGAATGCAGTTTGATCGGGGATATCTATCTCCCTATTTCATTACCAATCCGGATAAGATGGAGGTTAACCTGGAGGATGTACACATCCTTTTCCACGATAAGAAGATAAGCAACATGAAAGATCTTCTTCCTCTTCTGGAGAAGGTAGCCAACACTGGTAACTCCTTCCTCCTCATTGCTGAAGATGTGGAAGGCGAAGCACTGGCTACTCTGGTAGTGAACAAGATAAGGGGAACCTTGAAGTGTGCCGCAGTTAAAGCTCCTGGTTTCGGAGATAGAAGGAAGTCTATGCTGGAGGATATTGCTACCCTCACCGGAGGAATGGTCATAGCTGAGGAACGGGGGATGAAACTGGAGAATGTGGATATCTCCCGATTGGGAAAAGCAAAGAGAATAAAAATAGATAATGAGAATACCACCATTATTGAAGGCCAGGGTGATCCCAAAGAAATCGAGGCAAGAATCGCCCAGATAAAACTTCAGAAGGAGGAGACCGATTCTGATTATGACCGGGAAAAGCTAGAAGAAAGGCTGGCCAAGTTAGCTGGTGGAGTGGCGGTAATTAATGTAGGAGCAGCAACAGAAGCAGAAATGAAAACCAATAAGGCCAGAATCGAGGATGCGGTTGCGGCCACCAGGGCTGCTGTGGAAGAAGGAATAGTTGCTGGAGGTGGGGTAGCCCTGGTCAGGACTTATGCGGCTGTGGACAAGCTTAAGGGTGAGAATCCCGATGAGCAAATCGGAATAAACATAATCAGAGATTCACTTAAAGAACCCTTGAGAAAGATAGCAGAAAATACTGGTGTAGAGGGTGGAGTAGTGGTAGAAAAAGTAATGAGTAAAGAGGGTAACTGGGGATTCAATGCCGAGACCGGAAAATATGAGGATCTGGTGGCGGCAGGGGTTATAGATCCAGCCAAGGTGGTAAGAACAACCATTGAGAATGCTTCAAGTATTGCCTCTTTGATTTTAACCACCGATGCTGTGATTACCGACATCCCTGAAGAAAAGGAAAAAGGAGGAATGCCTCCAGGGGGAGGGGGGTACCCACCACCTCAGTACTAAGCTCCAAGCTGAATAAGTAAAAGTTTAAGAGGCAGAAGAGCAATCTTCTGCCTCTTTTTGTTATTGTGTTGCATCTCCCCCCCTCAGATTTTTAGGTGAGAAGCCTGTTTGATGTCTCTATATTCTTTTTCCCGCCAAGACTAACTAGACCGACGCCTTAAGAATTTTCAGGGTGATTTTTAAGCTTTCCCTCAGCCAACTCTCTTGAGAGGATAAAACCAAAGGGGAAGAACCGAGGACCTCCTCTATTTTATTGATTAGTTCCCTTTCCTTTCCTTGATCCATAGCTGGATATTCAAGCCCAGGCTCTGCTAGTTGTAAGCCCTCCAGAGGTTTTTTCTGGGTGAGGATATTGATTATCTGCATAACCAGGCTCATATCTCGTGGGTTTAGTCCTTGACTGATCTTTAGTAAATCCTGCCTTTTTGTATCCTTAAGTAGATCCTTTATTTCACCCGGTAGAAGATTCAGGGATTTAAGAAGACTCTCATCCTCAAAGAAATAACCAAGGGGAACAGAAAAAGCCTTTCCTATCCTTTCCAGCATCTTGAGAGAAGGATATTGCTCCCCCCTCTCCATTTTTCCAATATAGGTATAATCAACTTTGCCAGCCACACGCCCAGCAAATCCTTTTTGGGTCAATCCCAATCTTTTTCTCAGTCTCCTTATACTTTTCCCTATCTTCATCTCCAACCTCACTGAGGATAATACTAGTTTATTTGGGTGGGGATGTCAAATGTTCAAATAGTAAGTAAACTTCTGTCCTGCCTGTGATCGGTAGAATTGTTAGCTTAAGAAGATTATTTAGCCTACCCTAGCCTTGACAATCATAATTATTTATCTTATAATCCAAAACATGAGAATAAACAAACGTGAGCTGCTAAAAAAGCTAACCGATGAAAATTTATGGAAAAGGCTATCATCAGAGGAGATTAGATTGTACCTACTTCTCATAATTTTTGCCGACAAAGCAAAAGGAACGGGAAGGGTTAGTTCAAAAGTTCTCGAGGGATGTCTGGGGAGTAATTTCCTCAGGGAGCGATTAGAAAAAGCAGCCCATGATTTAGAAGACCTTCGTCTGGTTAAGCTAGACATTTCATCGCCGGGATTAGAGATAGAGTTTGAATTCTTAAGAGGAAACAATTCAGGATCGAAAAGCAAAGAAATTCAAGCATAGGAGGAGACTCAGGCATTTTGCTTGAGGATAGTTCTGGCTCATCCATTCTTAAGAATTATTTTCAAAATAATACCAAATACTCCGGGATGACCGGAGAAAAACCTAAAAATCTATTTTGAGCTAGTTATTTGATACAGGACGATGTAACCCATTATGAGGACTATTTATCGTTTTATGTCGCAGGGGACTTGACAAATATTTCTTATTTGCTATAATATGACTGATAGAAAAGTGGATCTTTGATAATTGTTAGAGAGCTGAGAAAGATGTAACCGATAAAGGCAAACTATTCGAAAGAATGGGGCGCAAAACCACAGGCCTTTTCAACGGCAGCTGGGTTACCGAAGCTATATTGTGACTTGCACTTGCCCATTCTTTCGAAGAAAAGAATGGGCTTTTTTGTTGAATGATCAAAGGATTTACCCTCAGAAGATTATTTATCCTTATTCCCCTCTTGACAAAGTAATTATTTGTCCTATATATGTAAACATATTGAACATATTTGGGGCAAGTTGATGCACTTAGGTGCAGGGAGATTTAAATGTGAAGCAGTATATTGTTATGGTAAAGATAGATACCTGCTCGACAAAGCGGAGAAAAGAAAGGTAGTCAAATTTTTGGCATGTTTTTTGCTCTCTGTTAGGTGTTACTTTAAGCGAAAAATTGGCCAAGACCCGGAGAAAATGATGCAGAGGTATTCTCGAAATAGGCTGAAAGGGAGCAAATTATGGATCTAGGTTCTCTGCTAAAGGAAACGACGGCAAGAGGTGCATCAGACCTGCACCTGGTAGCCGGAATATCTCCTACTATTCGCATTGATGGAGATTTAAAGGCGTTGGAGGAGAAATCTCTCACCTCTGAGGAGATAAAATCCATCATCTACTCTGTTATGGGTGCTGAGAAAATAGCCCGGTTTGAAAAAAGTCATGAGCTTGACTTTTCTTTCGGAGTAAGTGGAGTGGGACGTTTCCGGACCAATGTCCATGTCCAACGAGGATCGGTAGCCGTGGCCATTAGACGTCTCCCTGACCATATTCCCTCGCTTTCCGAGCTCAATCTCCCTTCTATTCTGGGCGACTTAGCTCTTAAGAAGATGGGGCTCATTCTGGTAACTGGCCCCACTGGCTGTGGCAAATCAACCACCCTGGCTGCCATGGTGGGAATAATAAATCAAGAGAGGTTGGCCCATATTATCACCATAGAGGACCCCATGGAATATCTGCATTCCCATGAGAAGAGTGTGGTAGAGCAAAGGGAGGTGGGCTCAGATACTTTGTCCTTCGCTGAGTCTTTGAGGCGTTGCCTTCGTCAGGACCCGGATGTCATTTTGATTGGAGAAATGAGAGATCTGGAAACTATTGCTACTGCTATTACTGCGGCTGAGACCGGGCATTTGGTTCTGGCCACTTTGCATACCCCCGATGCCCCGGGGGCGGTGGATAGGTGCATTGATGTTTTTCCCTCTCACCAACAACCCCAGATAAGGACCCAGCTAGCCAGTACTCTACAAGCGGTAATTGCCCAGATCCTTCTTCCCAAAAAAAATGACCGGGGAAGAATACCTGCGATGGAGCTATTACTTGCTAACTCTGCCATGAGGAACCTGATACGGACAGGCAAATCTCACCAATTACCCACAGTTATGGAGACGGGAACTCAATTGGGAATGCGAACTATGGATCAGGCACTCAAGGATTTAGTTAATAGGGATATGGTCGACTACGAGACGGCTGTGGTGAGGGTGAGAAATCGAGCTGTTTTTGAAAAATCACTGGCCTACCATCTCTGATTAGGACCCAGGACTTGAGACACTTTTTAAAAGATGTAGGTAGAGGATAAGGAGATATTAGATGGTTTCTGAAAACAACAAACAGCTGGTAAAAGCCCTCGTGGATAAAAAAGTAATTACTCCCCACCAGTTGAATCAGAGCTTGGCCAGGCAGAGAGAGACTAAGGAAAATCTGGAAAAGATCCTGGTAGACCTTAACTTTGTCCAGAAAAAGCAACTCACTGCTTTAAAGGAGAAAGAATCCTTTTATGATGAGAAGTCTCTGCTGGGCCAGGTCGATTCTCAAGTATTGAAATTGGTTCCTGAAACGGTAGCCAGGCGCTATGTTGTTATCCCTCTATCTAAGAATGGGAAGACCCTTACCCTTGCCATGACTGACCTGAATGATGTGGTAGCCATTGATACCGTTAGAACCATCAGCGGTTGTGAAATTAAGGCCGTACAGGCTTCAGAAAAAGATATAATGACAGCAGTGGAGAGGTACTACAGTGGATCCCTCGACATGGAGACGGTCTTATTAGATCTGGTCAAGGTAAATGGGTCTCTGGTTCAACCAGGAATCGGGGAAGACCTCAGTGAGGTTAAACTCAAAGCTAATGATCCGCCGGTAGTTAAGTTTGTTAATTTGCTGCTGCTCGATGCCATTGAGCGAAGAGCCAGTGACATCCACATCGAGCCGGGAAAGGGAAAAGCTAGCCTTCGAATTCGTATTGACGGGGTTTTGCGGGACATAACCCCTCCTCCCAAGGCCATGCATTCAGCCATCATCTCCCGGGTAAAAATTCTTTCCAATCTGGACATTGCTGAGCGAAGGCTCCCTCAGGATGGTCGTTGTGCGGTGAAAATAGGAGACAGAGAAGTTGACATCAGGGTCTCCACTTTTCCCACCCTGTATGGAGAAAAGTTAGTCATGCGTCTTTTGGATAAGGAGAAAATTTCCTTGGGCCTTGAGGAGCTGGGTTTTAGCTCGGATCAACTCTCAAAGTTTGAAAAGGCACTCAAAAAGCCCTATGGAACGGTATTGGAAACCGGGCCCACCGGCTGTGGAAAGACTACCACTCTCTACGCTGGCCTGAGGCATATTAACAGTCCGGAGAGGAATATTGTTACCATAGAAGACCCTATTGAATACGATTTAGCCGGTATTAATCAGACCCAGGCAAAGCCTGAGATTGGTCTGGACTTTGCCAGGGGTCTTAGGGCCATTCTTCGACAGGACCCTGATGTAATCCTGGTGGGGGAAATTCGTGACCGTGAAACCGCTCAGATTGCTACAAGAGCTGCCCTGACCGGACATCTGGTCTTTAGCACTCTGCATACTAACGATGCCGTGGGTGCCATAGCTCAACTGCGATACTTCCGCATTGAACCTTACCTCATTGGCTCCGCCGTTGACTTAGTTATAGCCCAGAGACTGATTCGTCGTGTCTGCCCTAACTGCCGGGAGTATTATACTCTTTCTGGGGAAGTTTTGCAGCGACTCGGTCTAGGGAATGGGGAGAAGGAGGAGCTCAAATTGGCTCGCAGCCGTGGTTGCCGACAGTGTAACTATACTGGTTACTTTGGCCGAACTGCTATATTCCAGTTTTTTGAAATCAATCCTCGAGTGAAACGGCTCATTTTTGAAGGAGCTGATATGCATGTCCTGAGAGCTGAGGCAACCAGGCAGGGAATGAGGACCTTGAGAGAATCTGCTGTAGAAAAGCTCCGCCAGGGAGTGACCACAGTTGAGGAAGTTTTAAGCGTTACTTTACAGGATTAAAATAATATGCCTAAATTTACCTGTATCTCGGTAGACAACCAGGGACAGAGGGTCGAAACCCGGCATGAGGCAGGCTCAATTCCGGAGGTATCCTCTTTTTTGCGAACCAGGGGCCTTACTCCGGTCTCCATAAAGGAGGTTAAGGCGGAGGCTTTTACTGGCCAGGTAGCGAGGGAACTTTCCTCTCTCCTTCAGGCACGCCGGATAAAGGCAAGTGACGTTGCGGTATTTTTTCGTCAACTCGCCACTATGCTGGAGGCAGGAGTAAATTTATCAGAATGTCTGGATGGTCTTTCCTCCCAAACAGAGAATCAGAAATTTGCCCTTATTCTAAGACAGATAAGACAGTATGTAGCCTGGGGAAGGAGATTCTCCCAGGCTTTATCCGAGTATCCGCGCATCTTTCCTCCCCTGATTATAGAGATGGTGGCGGTGGGGGAAGAGGCTGGATCGTTGGACAAGGTGACCTCGGAGGTGGCCAGTTACTTGGAACGTCAAATAGACCTGAAAAAAAAGGTGGTAAATGCCAGTAGATATCCTATGTTCATCACCGGCTTTTTTGTGGTAGCGGTGGGGGTGATGATCTTTTACATCATTCCTCAATTTAAAGAGATATTCGCCTCCTTCGGAGCTGAGCTGCCGGCCATAACCCAGTTTGTCTTAAATGTAAGTGATTTTCTCATCAGAAACCTTCTCTATGAAATAATTCTGGTTCTGGGACTGGTAGTGCTTGGGTTTGGATATTTCCGAGCTGGCAAAGGAAGGGGGACCCTGGATAGGATTAAGTTAAAACTGCCCATAGTGGCTAAATTAATTTATTATTTGGTGCTGGCAAGAATATGTCGGACTTTGGGGATACTGCTCACCAGTGGAGTTCCTCTGGTGCTGGCCCTGGATCACACCGCCGCCGTTGCCGAAAATGTAGTGGCAGAACGCGCCATAAAGGAGATTCGGGAAAGAATTGTTGAGGGCTCTACCTTAGCTGCCGAAATGAGGAAACAGAGTTTTTTCCCTCCTCTGGTCACCGGAATGGTTCACACCGGTGAGCGGTCAGGAACCCTCAACGAGATGCTGCCCAAAGTAGCCGATTTCTATGACCGGGAGCTCGACTACCGGATACAAGCTCTAACCTCAACTCTCGAGCCTGTTCTTATCATTGGCCTGGGAGTACTGGTAGGCTTTTTTGTAATAGCTATGTATTTTCCCATTTTTAATCTAGCTAGAGTTATGGGATAGGAAAATCAACTTGGACGAAATGAAATATCGGGGAGGTGGTGAGCTGAGAGTATGAAAGTAGGACCGTAAAAATTAAATCTCATTAAGGAGGAAAAACAGATGAATTGGTTAAGAAAGATTTTGCGCAGGGAAAAAAAGAAAAGAGCTGGATTTACCTTAGTTGAGTTGATGATAGTGGTCATCGTAGTAGGTATCTTAGCCGCAGCCGCTATCCCTTTATACAGATTTGCCTTGGCTAGGGCCTATGCCTCCGAGGCAAAAGCTACTATCGGCACCATCCGTTCGGCTGAGATTGTCTACGCCACCGAAAAAGCTGGGGGTGAGCTTCCAACGCTTCCGACCGATTACCTGTATACTGCGGCCAACTTCAGTATGGCAACTCTTGGAGTGGATACTAGGTCGAACACATGGTGGCATTACGCTGAAACGGGGACTGGACTCCATGCTGATACGTGTACGTTCGGCTGTGATCTGGCAGGACCCACGGCCACAGCTACAGAGATCGGCATACCTCCTCTTGTAGCGGGTCACTTGTATATTTGGGTTGCAGCTCTAGATCTCGCCGTTGACACTAAAATCGAGGGTATATCGATGGCAATGGATATTGACACTGGCGAATGGCATGAAAACTGGGCCTACACACCGTGAGCATGGTTCTTTTTGAGCCTTTCAAACACAGAGGGGTTACTACCGGAAGCGAGGACGGTAGAGATATTTGTGTAAAGAATACGGCCAGAAAAATTAGGGATACCGTGTTGTGGGTGATATGGGGCTAGAAACTGGTAGGAAAAACGCCCGTCCTAGTTACATAAAATGACCAACAGAGTCATAGGTAAGCATCGGAAGACTGGATTTACGCTAATTGAGCTACTGGTGGTGGTCATAGTGGTAGGCGTGTTGGCTGCTGCGGCTATTCCGATATACAGGTTCGCTATGAATAGAGCCTATGGGTCCGAGGGAAAAGCCACTCTGGGTGCTCTGAAGAAGTCTGAGCTGGTGGTTCTAGTGGAAGGTAATCCTTTGGTGACAGGCACCAGTGAGGATAGTCCGAGCATCCTGAAAAAACTAGCAGTGGACGTTGCCAGCAACACGTGGTGGACCACTACTAATGCGACGTTCGGCGTTGGGGATGTCCCCAGTGGTGTAAAGGCGGTAGTACCGGATGGCACTTACATTTATGCCATAGGGACAGATGGTAAGATCAAGGATATAGAGCTGTACCTGGATTTTATCGACGGAAGTTGGTATGAGTATTGGCCGTGATAAGGGAAATGGATAATAATCATGGGGAGTTGGGGAGAATCTCCCCAACTCCTCGAAGAAGTCACAATGAAGATTGCTTCCTTTAATTCAAAGACTGGCACCACTTTAATAGAGGTGATGATAGCTCTTATAATTATAGCTCTGATAATTCTTGGCGGAGGGATGTTTTTTTTCTATGGTCGAGTCAATATTATACGCGAGGCTCATCGCCGAGCCGCCCTTCTGGTAACCAGTCAGAGGCTGGAAGAGTTGAAGGCGGCAAATTGGGAGTATATTGCTCCTGAAGCTGACGACCCATCTGACGGATATACGTTTGACCCATCTTTCCGATATTATCTCCTGGGCGGTGCCAGTTGGAGTTGGATCCAGCCGGAAGTTTCGGAAGACGACCCACCTGAAGATGCGGAGGAAACCGTAACGGTGGATAATCTATCCGACGGAAGGATGGTTACCGAGGCTCAGTGGGTGGACGATGGCAGCTACGACTACTTGGAGGTAACGGTAACGGTAGAGTGGAGCGATAGTACTACCAATACGGTGAGCTTAACTACCTTAATTGCTCCCCGATGAATGAGGTTTGGTCAGTGGAAAATAGAACTTCCGGGTTTACCCTGGTAGAATTGATGGTGGTGGTCCTGCTGGTAGGTTTAGCAGTTTTAGTCTTTACCCAGATTCCCCTTTTTGGTCTCAGTTCCTGGACAAAGGGAAGTGAGAGGCTAAAAATGCAGCGAGATGCCAATTTAGTCATGATCAAAATCCAGCGTAAGCTAAGACCAGCTAGTTTTACCGAAGATCCAGTGGTTTCTGTCCCGAATGATAGTACTTTAGTTATCGCTGAGGACAGCTTTTATGTGGACAAAGAAGAGGCAAGCGATTTCTTTAATGACTTCGTCCAGGAATCTGGTGGGAACAAAGAATTAATTGTCGAGGGAGACGAGGGTACAGATTTCGAGGTCATTCGTGAGGGGAACACCATAAACATGAAATTGACCCTAGTAAGAGGAAACGTTGGCAGCGTTCTCAGGACAGCGGTGAAGCCGAGAAATTAATTATCAATGAAAGCTAATAAGGTAAGAAAATGAAAAGTAAGAAATTGACCCAGAAATCATCTAATCCTGAAAGCGGAGTGATATTACCCATTGTCATCATCCTGGCACTGGCTCTTACCATAACTGGACTGGCCTTTCTTAATGCAGGGGTAATGGAGAACAGGCTGGTAAGGAGGGAAATTGACAAAAACCAAGCCTTTTGGCTGGCTGAAGCAGGGATAGAGAGATTAGCGGTAAGATTGTATGCCGGAGAACATCAAAGCATTAAAGAGACGCCTTTAATATCAAGACCGGAGGACCAAGGTGGACCATATCGACCTGCCGTCGGAAAACATGACGAACCACTTACCTTGGGAGACGGAGAAAAATACTGGGTTGAATATTACGATGGAGATCCTTCCACAGTCCCTCCAACTCTACCATGGGCTATTTCAATTGGTCAGACAATAAAAGGTGCAGAGGTGACGGCAGAAAAGAAGATAAAAGTAACATTGCCTTTTTTGCTGGATGCTTACCAGTATAGTATCTACGCTGCTCACACGTTTCCAGGAAATTGGGCTCTTGAACTAGAGGGTACTGGCGAGCCTGAGCGGGATGGACGCTACGAACACGGAGGAAAAGACACTGTCTACGGGGATATATATTCCAATGCAGATGTCCATTTGTATGAGCAGGCGAGCGTTATCGAGCCGGAGTGGAGACCTGATGATCCGGACTGGGCTCCCGTGCCGGAGTGGGAGACCTGGAATCCCCCACCGCCATGGCCTCTTCCCAACAAATATGAGGTTCTAGGCGCAATTGACTATACCTTTCCTCATGAGGTTATAAAACATCCCGATCCTGGATTTGGCGGTTGGGCTCTTAATTTTAATCCGAATGTCGACCCTATAGCCTACCCGGACCTGATAGGTATGGGATACGCGGAAAAGGCGGCAGCGGAATACGCAGCATATGAGAACGCGGACGAAACGGCACAGGAAAACTGGCCGTGGACTTATTGTGACTTAGGCAAGGTTTTTGACGGGGAGAATGTTCCTCCTCCCGGGTTCCTACGAGAAGATCATCCGCTGTACAATGTAGTGGCCAGAAACGTAGGCCGTCACAATGAACGGTACTGGAACGGGTGGCGGTGGGTCACAGGGGAGTTCAACCGTATTGCTGAGTATGAGAGTACTGAGGGTGTTGATGATTATTTTTTTAGACCGGCCAGGATTCGTGAGGTTGGAGATTCATATACCGCACCAACCCCTTTAGACCTGGGAGAGAACAGGGTTTATTATGTGGATGGCGACGTTTGGTTTCACAGTAGCCCTACCTATGGGTTTGAAGTTAGCGGAAAAGCTCTTATCGTAGCTACGGGAGACATTCATATTTGCGATAATATTAAATACGCAGATGATGAGAGCCTTCTGGCACTAGTGGCTCTGGGAAAAGATCATGATGAAAGTGGTATGCCTCAGAGTGGAGGCGACATCTATTTCGGTGATCCTCGCTTCGGGACCACCTATACTGTAAGCGCTTTTATGTTTTCCGCCAGGGATTTTCTTTACAATGTCGATTCGGTTCATGAAGAGGATTTTCAAATACCTGACACAGGATTTAATGTCTTTGGCAATTGGGTCGCCCTTAATAACGTTTCCATCATGCGTGATTGGTATAAAGTACCAGGAACAAGACACTGGGAGTCGGGAAAGGGATGGGTGTGGGATTGGGCCCCTGCTTATTTTGATCCTGAAGAGGAAAAATGGTTTTACTTTGATCCTGAAGAAGGGGTAGACTACGATCCTAGGGTGAGAGGAGGACCTGGATGGAAAGCTTTTGCCAAGTTTGAAGAGGGAAAATGGAAGTATTTACAAGGTGAAGAATGGGAAGATTTAGAGGACCCTCAAACCTTTAAACACCTCAATGAAACCATTAAAGATCTTGATCTTCTGAAGCATTACCAGATGAAAGTCACCTACGACGAGCGAATCCGCGTTCCCGAAACACAACCATTTGGTCTTCCTGAGGGATATGGTAGTGGTTCAATTTTTGCAGGGTTTACCGACTGGCAAGAAATACAATAACTAAATACCAGGTGATTCTGAGGTAAGGAAAAATCTATGGCAGCGTTGAAAAATGTAGTAAGTATAGATGTTGGATCCAGCCTGATAAAGATGGTTCAGTTGAGTCAGTCCTCCGGGAAGATAAGCTTGGAGAAGGTGGGAGTGATTGATAACCCCGTCTCCGATTTCCGCACCGCCGGGTATAGAACGGGTAAGGATGCTATTGCCCGGGCCATCAGGTACTCATTGAGAAAAAGCCGCATTAAGGCCAGGGATACCGTTTCCTCTCTGGGCGGTTCTTCCATCATTATTCAGTACTTCAAATTCCCTCCTTTTTCAGCAAAAGAGCTAGATAGTGCGGTCAAGCTGGAGGCTCAACGGGTGATGGGAGGTAAGCTCAATTCAATGGAGACAGACTTTCAGATCTTACCGCAGAATCAAAAAGGAGCTGGAGGACAGGAGATTTTATTTGTTGCGGTGCCCCAAGAGATGGTTCGCCAGTGCATGGAAACCCTTCAACAGGCAGGTTTGAACCCCATAGCCATTGATATTGACTGCCTGGCTCTGGCCAACTGTTTCTTGAGACTGAAGAATCTGGCTTCTGATGAGCAGGTGATGGTCTTGAACCTGGGAGCGAGATTAATAAGTCTGGGGATTTTAGGCAAAGGTAATTTGCACTTCGTCAGAGACATTAGTCTGGAGTTGAAGATCCCTCTGGACTTCAAGGACATGACCATGGTGAAAAGAGCAGTTGAGGAGATCCGTCGATCCGTCCATTATTACGAAGGTAGAGCTCAGGGAACCAAGGTGGCCAGAATTTTCTTAACCGGAGGAGGTAGCGTGGCTTCAGAGGCTGGTGATTTATTTTCGAAGGCTCTGGAGCTACCGGTGGAAAAATGGAATCCCTTGAAAGATCTGGAGTTTGATCCTGGCAAACTGGGTCACGAGTTTGAGGAATCTCAGGGCTATCTTCTGGCCATCGCCATTGGATTAGGTTTGAGGGAGAAATAAAAATGAAAATCCAGCTAAATCTGATTCGAGGCAGAGTAAGCTCCTTTAGAGCGAAAAGCTCGAGGAGGATTCTCTTCGCTATCTTACTTGGAGTCTTTCTCCTTTTGATTATGTGGATGGGGCGGGTTTACATAGGCAACTATTATGAAATTAAAGACCGCCAGAACCGACTAACTTTGATTTTAAGACAATATGACGCATTAAATCCAGAGGTCTTCCGGATAGTGAAATACAAAAAAGAGTGGGATTCTTTGTATCACAAGATATCCTTAACCAGTGAGCTCAGGGGAAAACAAATCTGGTGGACGCCAAGGCTCCAGGCTCTTAGTGAACTCATACCGGAAAATATCTGGATAAGCAGCATATCCGTGCAAAAATCGGCTGAGGCTATGACTCTATCTCTGCAAGGCTTTGCCGTGCCCGGTGACAATCGGGGGTTTCGTTCCATAGAAAACTTTGCCCATCAAATCAAGGAAAATCCAGCCTTCAGCAAAATCATAAAGGAGATCAATTTGACCACTGCCAGCCGGACTGAAAAGGAAGAAATTTCTGCCATGAGTTTTCGACTTTCCTGTAAACTAGTAGGCGAGGAAAGTTTATGAACCCCAGGCTATTGGATAAAAAAATCGGAGGTCTCATCCTGGTGGGAGTTGCCACTTTAAGTTTACTGTATTTTTTGGTAATCAGGCCCCAACAGGCCGAGCTAAGAAGGATAAAGGTGGAACTGCAGGAAAAGGAGGCCCTTTATGCTAAACTGGGGGCTTTTTCCCGCTTAATTGATGAGCTGCGGAAAGAGAAAGCTGCCATAGGTGAGACCATGGACCGTTTCCTAAAGATGAGAGAAATGGGAGAGATGGGTTTAGTGGTTCCGGAGAGCTTAATGAAAATTTTCCGGGAGAGTAAGGTTAAGGTGATTTCCATCAGTCCGGTTCCTGAGAAAGTTGAAGAGGATTTGCTGATATCTTCCTGGAATATAAGTATTGTGACCGGCTATCATCAACTGGGCCATTTTATCAGCAGTCTCGAAAGATCAGACGATTTTAACCGCGTAGACCGACTGAATATTTCCCCAGGCGGAAAGCCGTCAGAATACCGGGTCCAATTGGTTATCTCCAGAATCAGCTTATTAAAGAGTGAGCAGGAAAAGAAATGAAAGTGAAAAAGGGAGTCATAATTGTAGTGGTCCTGGCAATAGTTCTGGTGGGATTGTGGCTGTGGGTGCTGGGAATTGTTCCTCTCAAAAAGACGGTGAGAGAGCTTGTAGAAAGACCGGTCACGGTGGAGGTGAGTCCTGAGGAGTTAAGGGAAAAAGCTGAAGCGACTGCTCTTTCTCTTTCAAATTGGCTGGAAAAGCGAGAGAAGATGGATAAGATGCTGGTCTATTACGAAGCTCGGCGGGACCCTTTCCTGCTTCCGGTCAAAACGAGAGAAGAGAGCCTGCCTCCTCAGCCTCCCAAATTAGTGCTCAAGGGAATTGCCTGGGATAAAACCGAGCCTCTGGCTTTGATTAATGATCGGGTGGTCAAAGAGGGCGATACTATTGAGGGAGCTAGAATAGTGAAGATAGACTTTGACCGGGTAGCTGTCCGGTATCGGGGTAAGAAATTTACCTTTAAGCTGATAGAATGGGAGGGAAAAACAAAGTCCGAGGTCCAAGGTCCTATATCGAAAAGCAAGTCAAAATCAAAAGACTAATCCGACGTCCTAAGTGCGTTGGAGCTTCTGTTACTAACTATGCAGAAGTTTGATTTAGAGATTATGGCTAAAGGTTGGAGGAAGAGAGAGTGAGGGGAAAGAAGGAAGCGTTCCCATTTTTAGAAATTACAATATTAATAAGGAGGGTAAAATGAAGGTGGTCGTAAATGTTGAAAAGTCCCAATTGCGGGGGGTGCTGCAGGAGTTAGGGGGGAGTTTTTCTGACATGGAGGTCGTGATCAATATTAAGGAAAAGGAAGAGGA
>Ga0307432_1000919_pt1 | contig 19937 bp, 20 predicted proteins | sample SalMarWE160150MG_FD_202158 | JGI IMG/M metagenome (GOLD analysis project Ga0307432, IMG submission 202158) | Salt marsh sediment microbial communities from the Plum Island Ecosystem LTER, Massachusetts, United States - WE1603-150 | ecosystem: Environmental > Aquatic > Marine > Intertidal zone >...
CACCCCCCGGCAGCATTGCCCTGTCCATAATTCTCTACCCCCCGCTGGACTATCTTCCCTCCCTTATCATGGTCGCCTCCCTGGCCGTCGCCCACAGCATCGAGCAGGTCACCGGCATGAAAGCGCAAATTAAGTGGCCCAACGACGTGCTGGTCAACGGCAAAAAGGTCTGCGGTATTCTGGTGGAAAGCGATGTCAAGGGAGATAAGGTGGACTGCGCCGTTATCGGCATCGGCATAAATGTCAATCTAAAGCCCTCGGAGTTTCCCCAGATTGCCCCGGTGCCGACCAGCCTCTCTCAAGAGCTGGGCAGAGAAGTCTCCCGGCGGGAGTTAGTCCAGAGCCTGTTGTTCCAAGCCGAAAAACTCTATCTGGCTTTAGCGGATGGGGACCCGGTCTTTAAGCAATGGCGGGACAGGCTGGTAACACTGGGCAAAAAGGTCCAGGTCAGCTCGGGAGAAACCACCTATAAAGGCATAGCTGAATCGGTAGCCCCCGACGGCAGCCTGCTCCTGCGCCAGCCCGACGGCAGCCTGCTAAAAATCGTCGCCGGAGACGTCACCCTGCGCCGGTAATAAGCCCCTCCCCGGAGCCGGCAGCACCGGCCCCGGGTATACTTTCTAACAGCTGGGCTTTTATATCCGGCTAACAGCTACTACTTTTTATCGTCGTCTTTGGGCAAAAACATCTTAATCAGGTCAATGGGCAGCGGGAATATCAGGGTGCTGTTTTTTTCGGAAGCTATCTCGGTCAGCGTCTGCAGGTAACGTAGCTGCAGCGTGGTCGGCTCCCTGGCGATAACGGCGCCGGCTTGGGCCAGCTTCTCCGATGCCTGGAACTCGCCCTCGGCGTGGATTATCTTGGCTCGCCGCTCTCTCTCCGCCTCGGCCTGAGCCGCCATCATCCGCCTCATCTGCTCGGGCAGCTCAACCTCCTTAATCTCCACCGTGCTCACCTTCACCCCCCAGGGGTCGGTATGCTCGTCGATTATCTTCTGCAGCATCTGGTTGAGTTTTTCCCTCTCTGCCAGCAGCTCATCGAGCTCGGACTGCCCCAGCACGTTCCTCAGCGTGGTCTGGGATATCTGCGAGGTAGCCCGGATGTGGTCCAGAACCTTAACCACCGAGGCCTCGGGGTCGACCACCCGGAAATAGACCACGGCATTTACCCGGACGGTGACATTGTCCTTGGTGATTACCTCCTGTGATGGCACATCCATGGTCACCACCCGCAGATCCACCCTCTGCATGCTGTCAATAAAGGGGATGATGAAAAACAGCCCCGGCCCCTTGGCTCCCACCAGGCGACCCAGCCGGAAAACAACCCCCCGCTCATACTCCTTGACAATCTTGATTGACATGGGCAGGAGAATGAGTACCACGACAACGATTACGCCGATAAGAATTGGGTTCATCTAGTTACCTCCTTTTTCCTTTTTAGTGACATAAAGTTTCAAGCCGTCGACCCTGGTTATAATAACATCCTCCCCCTTGGCCACCCGTCCTTTCTCCGATATCGCTGTCCACCGTTCACCCTCAACCAGAACCACTCCTTTAGGTTCCAGGGCAATATCAACCTCGGCCGTCCGGCCCACCAGCTCTTCCCGGCCGGCGGAGACCCGCCGGCGGTGGGCAAGGACTACCCGCTGAATGACAAAGACTATGAAAGCGGCAACAATGATAGCGATTATAATGATTATAATAATCAACCAAACGTCCATTTTAAAATATCCAGTCTCCTCTATTAACCTTTAGCTTTATCTAGGTTTCTTAGGTTTCCTGGTAACATACAGTGTCAAGCCGTCGACCTTGTTTATAATCACCTCCTCCCCGGGTTTCACCCGGCCCTTCTCTGATACCGCCGTCCAGAGCTCGCCCTTAAAGAAGACCTCCCCCTCGGGGGCTAAGGCTACCCTGACTACGGCCGTCTTGCCAATCAGTTCCTCCCAGCCGGTGGCTGCCTGGCGGCGGTGAGTCCGTACCACTTTCTGGATAACGAAGGCGAAGAACCCGGCAATCAGCAGCACCACCACGGCAATCAGCCAGGGGTCGACGCTGAATAGTGGGCTCCCCCGGGGGAAAAGAATCAGCGAGCCGATGACCAGGGCAATTATGCCCCCGGCGGTAAACAAACCGAAGCTGGTAGTGAGCACCTCGCCGACGAACAGCCCAAAGGCGAGCAGGATAAGCAGTATGCCTCCCCACCGGGCGTCGAGGACACCCAGGGAGTAGAAAGCAAGGAGCAGGCTGATAGCCCCGGCGATTCCGGGGAAGAACATCCCAGGGTTGTAAATCTCGGCGATAATGCCCAGGCTGCCCACGCTGAGCAGGATATAGGCAATGTTGGGGTCGCTGATGGCATGCAGGAAGTTCTCGATAAAGTTCATATCATCCCTGACCAGCTCGTGGCTGCCGGTGTCGATGGTCACCGTAGCTCCGTTGGACAGGGTGACCTCCCGCCCGTCAATCCGGGCAATCAGGCTCTCCAGGTTATCCGCCCGCAGGTCGATGAGGTTGGCGTTCAGGGCATCGACATCGGTAAAGGACTTGCTCTCGGTGACGGCCAGCTGGGCTTCCTCCATGTTGCGCCCCCGCTCCTCGGCGATGGTCTTTATCCACTTCGCCGAAAACTCGGTTATCTTTTTCATCTGGTCTTCCGGTATCTCCTCACCGCTCCCCGATACCGGGTGAGCGGCGCCGATGGTAGTCCCCGGCGTCATGGCGGCGATGTTGGCTGACAGGGTGATAAAGGTACCCGCCGAAGCCGCCCAGGCGCCTTTGGGCGCGACATAGACGACCACGGGGACATCGGCGTTCATGATTGTCTGGACAATCCGCTCCGTCGTATCCAGCAGCCCTCCCGGCGTGTCCAGCTCGATGATGCAGACGGTGGCGTTCTCGTCCTCCGCCTGGTCTATACCCCGCTCGATATAATCGGCCACGATGGGCACGATGGTGCCCTCGACGTGCAGGACCTTAACCGTTGGGGCCTGGGCGTGGGCGGTAACGGCTAAAAGGGCACCGGCTATCAGGGTGATAAAGAAGGCGATGCGGAGGCTTTTGAATAAAACTCTAATCATATTATCCGTTTATCCGTAGTTCCGTCAAAGGGGTGTGAATAAGATTATATATTGGTTGTGCTACCATTGTAAACAATATTCGGTTGAATAGCCAGCAGAGTAGTGTTAAAATTTACCAGCTATGAAGACGCAGCGGTGCAAAGGGACGCGTGACCTGTTCCCCGATGAGATGGCGGTCTTCCGCCTCATCGAGGGCGTCTTCCGCGACGCCTGCCTCAACTGGGGCTATAAAGAGGTCAGGACGCCCACCCTGGAGTACCTGCACCTGTTTACCTCGGTGGGCACGCTCACCCCGGGCATGCTGGAAAGGGTCTATTCTTTTTTGGACTGGGACGGCTGGAGTGGGGAGAGGGTGGTCTTAAGGCCTGACGGCACCATTCCCGTCGCCCGCCTCTATATCGACAGCCTGGAGAAAGAGAAGTTGGCAAAGCTCTTCTACGTGGCTAATACCTTCATCTTCGAGGCTACCGGCGAGAAAACCAGAGAGAGATGGCAGTGTGGGGCGGAGCTTATCGGGGTTAGTTCCCCCTCGGCTGATGTCGAGCTGGTAATGCTGACGCTGGAGGTTCTGCAACGGCTTCGGATTGACGGCGTTAAGCTCAAGCTGTCCCACGCCGGTTTAATCAGGGCGCTGCTGGCGCGGCTGGGGCTGAGTTCCGAGGAGCAGGCTAAGGTCTTCGACCGCATTCTGGACGGCAATATTAAGGAGCTGTCCGAGCTGGGGCTTGACCGTACCGAGTTGGAAACCCTGTCCGCCCTGCTCGGGCTTAAGGGTAAATCCTCCACCTTCGTAAAGAGCCTGAAAGCTCTGCTGGCTCCCGATCTAGCCGGGCTCCAGGCCGGCATTGACGATTTAGTCGGTGTCGCCGGACTCCTGGAGGCTATGGGCGCTGATTACCAGATTGACCTGGCTTCGGTTAGGGACTTTGAGTACTATACCGGCGCCATCTTCCAGCTCTTTAAAGGAAAGGGTAAGATAGGCGGCGGCGGCCGCTATGACGCCCTGATTCCGCTGATGGGGGGTAAGGATACCCCCGCCTCGGGCGTTGCCCTTTACCTAGACCGTCTCATGGAGCTGGTTAAGCCGGAGGCTCTGGCTGAATTGAAAGCCCCCAAAATTCTGGTCAGGGCAAAGCCGGAAACAGCCAAGGAGGGCTTTAGCTTGGTTGCCCGCCTGCACAAAGCCGGCTACATGGCGGAATTTAATCTGGGGGCGCAGAAAGTAGCTGGCTTCGGCTGGACGCTTGATGTTCAGAGCCAAGCGCCCAAATTTGTCTTGACCGGCCGGGCTAAAAAGAAGTTTGAGGCCCGGACTATCAGCGAGATTCTAAAATTATTAAAGCGGTGAGGCACCGCCCCCTTTTATATCTATTCCCGCCCACCGCCCTTATATGGAAGGGTTTGCCCCACCCCTAAAGGAGGGGAAAAGAAAAATCTTTGCCCACCGCCCTTATAGGGAAGGGTTAAATCCCCACCCCTTGAGGAGAATGGGAATTAAACCAGCCACCCTTTAAGGTATAAAGTGAAGAAGACAGAAAATATAAAAATAGCCCTGCCCAAAGGACGGCTCTTAGCTGAGACCGCCGCCCGCCTGAAAGAGGCGGGCTGGGGGCTTGACGGCTATAGCGCCTCGGCGCGCCTTTACCGTGTTAAGTCCCGGAATTTCCCCCGGCTGTTGGCAAAGATGTTCCACGAGCGGGACATCCCCGTACAGGTAGCTATAGGCAACTACGACCTGGGCATCTGCGGCTCGGACTGGATTGAGGAGCTTATGGTCAAATACCCCAGCAGCGCCCTGGTCAGGGTAGGAAGCCTGGGATATGCCCAAAGTGCCCTGTATGTAGCTGTCAGCCCCGCTGGAGGGGTGTCTGCGGTGGAAGCAGTGCAGCAGAGGTCGGGCGTGGTTCGTATCGCCAGCGAGTACCCCAATATAGCTGAGCACTTTGCCATCAACTGGCGCCTCAGGCGGTTCGGTGTCTTTCCCCTGTGGGGGGCGGCGGAAGCCTATCCCCCGGAAAACGCCGATTTAGCCCTGGTCTGCGGCACTGAAGACGGGCTGGCTGACTGCGGGCTGGCGCCGGCAGCCAGGGTGCTGGCGGTCAGCGCCTGTCTGGTGGCCAACCGCAACAGCTGGGAAGCTAAAGACATGAAAGAGGTGGTGGCTTCCATCTATGATGAGGCAATGGCTCAAGAAGCCGAATCGGAAACCATTGAGCCGTACCCCGGCAGGCGCTCCCCCAAATCTAAAATCTTACCCCCCGGCGCCGATGGGGATACGGTTCGGCTGGCTCTGCCCGACGGGCACCAGCAGTCGCCCACCTTTGACCTCTTGAGCAGAGCGGGCATCGGCATTGACGATTATCCCTCCCCGACGGGCAACCGCCGCCCCGCCGCCGCCCTCCCCGGCGTGGCTGTCAAGGTCATCCGGCCGCAGGATATGCCCCTTCAGGTAGCCAGCGGCAATTTTGACCTGGCTATTACCGGCCGGGACTGGCTCAGGGAACACCTCTACCAGTTCCCCACCAGCCCGGTGAAGGAGTTGCTCGACCTCGGGTCGGGGCGGGTCAAAATCGTGGCGGTGGTCAGTAACGATATGCCGGTGGCTGATGCCGCTGACCTGGTAAGTTTAAGCGCCGGGCGGACGGCGCCGCTCAGGGTGGCTTCGGAGTATGTTAATATCGCCGATAAGTATGCCCGGGACAACCATCTCGGCTCGTACCGGGTGGTGCCCACCTGGGGAGCCACCGAAGCTTTTCTCCCCGAGGACGCCGACCTGCTCATCGAGAATACCGAGACCGGCAGGACCATAGCCCGCCACAACCTCAAGATTATCGACACCCTTTTTGAGTCGACCGCCTGCCTCATCGGCAGCCGCCGGCGGGTGGCTAATGTTGTGAAGCGGGAGAAGATAAACTCCATTATTCAGGCTCTGCAAACGGGGGTAAAGCTAAATTGAAAATTGTAAACGGGTTCAAGCTGGCGGAAGAGGTATTATCCCGGCGCGCCTCCACCGAGTTCTACGATAATTCCCTGGAGCCGGAGGTCAAGCAGATAATTGACGAGGTGCGCGGCGGGGGAAACGCCGCTCTTTTCGGCTGCACCCTTAAGTTTGACCGGGTAAAGCTCAGCTCGCTGGAGGTGAGTAAAGAGCAAATAAAGGACGCCTACAAGCAGCTGGATGAGGAGCTGCTCTCAGCCCTCAAGCTGGCGGCGGATAGAATAGGCTTTTTCCACCTGAAACAGAAAGACATGCTGGCTAATCCGCCCGCGGGCCAGCTGATACGCCCGCTGGAGCGTGTCGGCGTCTATGCCCCTGGCGGAACCGCCTCTTATCCCTCGACGGTGCTGATGACGGCGGTACCGGCAAAGGTAGCCGGCGTCAAGGAAATCATTTTGACCACCCCGCCCCGCCCCGATGGCGCCGTTTCCCCGGCAACACTGGTTGCCGCCGATATCGCCGGTGTTGACCGCGTCTTTTCCATAGGCGGGGCTCAGGCTATCGCCGCCCTGGCTTTCGGCACCGATTCCGTGCCGGCGGTGGACAAGATTTGCGGCCCTGGCAATATCTTCGTCGTTCTGGCTAAAAAGCTGGTCTACGGGGTGGTGGATATCGACGGCCTGCCCGGCCCCAGCGAAGTAATTATTATCGCCGATGATACCGCCGACCCCGCTTACTGCGCCGCCGACCTGCTGGCACAGGCGGAGCACGACCCCCTGGCCTCGGCAATCTTAATCACCGCCTCAGAGCGTTTGGCTGATGATGTTAATAAAGAGGTGGAAAGGCAGCTAAAGGGGCTGGAACGCCGGGACATCGCCGCCGAATCCCTGCAGAAACAGGGGGCAATAGCGGTGGTGGCTGATATTAATCAGGCTATAGAGCTGGCTAACCTCTATGCCCCGGAGCACCTCTGCCTGATGGTAAAGGGCGCCGATGCCCTGGTTAAACAGCTGACCAATGCCGGCTGTATCGTTACCGGGGAGAGCGCCACGGTGGTGCTGGGCGATTATGTCTTCGGCCCCAGCCACGTGCTGCCCACCGGGGCGACTGCCCGCTTCGGCTCACCGCTCAATGTGCTCGATTTCATTAAAATTACCAGCCTGCTCAAGGTTGATAAGGCTACTTTAAAGCAGCTGGGCAAGGCCGCCGCGGCTATCGCCAGGGCGGAAGGTTTCGAAGCTCACGCCCGCGCCGTGGAAAAGAGACTAAAGGCCGATTAACGGTCACTATTGACAATTTATTTACCTTATGTTAAAGTGAGCCATAAAGGTAATAGGGAGATGTTAATTTATACTACCGCCCACTACTATTATTACTACTATTATTACGCGTTTACCGGGCGCACCGGGACGCTTGGGGGATAGTATAGCGCCGATTGAATAAGCAGTAGCTAAACAGGCAAAACAAAGAAAACCCTCCCAAGCGGAGGGAATTTTGTTTATATAGGGTATAGAAAGGGAGATGTAAATAGGATGTCAAAAGATGGGATAGTCAATCTAATACGGCCGGAGCTGGTCAATTTCACCGGCTATAGTGCCGGCAAATCACTGGAGGAGGTAGCCGCCTCGGCCAAGCATCCGATAAACGGTGTCATCAAGCTGGACGCCAACGAGAATCCGTACGGCTGCTCGCCCAAGGTGCTGGAGGCGCTGAGCAAATATGATTCCTTTAGTGTTTACCCTGACTCCGGCCAGAGGGAGCTTCGGAAGTTGCTTGCCGGCTATACCGGAGTCGGTGCTGAATACATTGTCGCCAGTAGCGGCAGTGACCAGATGATAGGCCTTATTACGCAGCTTTTCGTTAGCCCCGGTGACGAGGTGATAAACTTTCCGCCTACCTTTGATATATTCCGTTTTGCCGTCGCGCTGTGCAACGGCAAGGTGGTCGATGTGCCCAGGGACGAAAACTACAATGTCGATATAGCTGCGGCAAAGAAGGCAATAACCAAAAAAACCAAGCTGATAGTGCTGGCTAACCCCAATAACCCCACCGGCAACCCCACCCCCCAGCCGGATATACTGGAGCTGCTGGATACCGGTGTGCCGGTGCTGGCTGACGAGGCTTACGTCGAGTTCTGCGGCGAGACGGTAACCCAGCTGGTCAGCAAGTACGAGAACCTGATGGTGCTGAGGACCTTTAGCAAATGGGCGGGCCTGGCCAGCTTCAGGATTGGCTACGGCCTCTTCCCTCCCAAGATTGCCGATTACCTGATGAATATAAAGATGCCCTATAACGTCAGCGCCGCTTCCACTATTGCGGTCAGGGAATCGCTGAAGGATGCTGACATGCTGATGGAGAGGGTGAAGAAGATAGTTGCCGAAAGAGACCGCCTGTTTGAGGAACTCAAGAAGATAGAGTGGCTCAAGCCCTTCCCTTCTAGAGCCAACTTTATCTTCTGCAAGGTTCTTAACGGCACGGCAAAGCAGATTTACGAAGGGCTGATGGACCGGAGTATAATAATCCGCTACGCTGGTAATTCTGTGCTTAAGGACTTCATTCGTATTGGCGCGGGCAAACCGGAGCATACCGATATCCTGGTTAAGGCAATCAGGGATATAGAGGCGGAGAGAGCTTAAACTTTCCCATCTTAAGAGTTATTTAAAGAGGGGCTTTTAAGCCCCTCTCCCCATTTTACCAGGGGTTTTTCTTCCCATACCCACCCGCCCAAAAGGTTACACCTTTTAAGGAATCTGTAACCCCACCCCCAAAGAGGGGAAAGTGAAAAAGGCTTCGCTCTCCGCCCTTATATGGAAGGGGCACTCCCCCCTTGTATCGCCACCGCTGTTGTTGGCGGCGGCGGCGGTGGCGGTGGTGGTGGTGGTGGTGGTACGTAATAATACTGATTTAAATAGGGGAAGCAACGCCGCCGCCGCCATTACCACCACCATGCCTTCTTCTGTTTACAATAGTTAACAGTTTCCCCCGTGTTTTATTTGAATTGATGTCACATACTCTTGACAAATGGCAAGTAATCGTTTATAATACTAAACAAGTTGTTCATAAAATTGAACATTATTACCTTTAAACGATTAAGATGCTGTCAAATACCCTTGACAAATTGTAAGTAATCGTTTATAATACTAAACAAGTTGTTCATAAAATTAAACAGGAGACCGATGATGAATCTAGATGTAGTTGGCAAACTATTAATGGATGATGTCAAGCAAATACAAAATGTTAATGGTGACCTCACTCAATATCTAGAAATACAACAAGTTAATAAAATAATAGTAGACATTGCTAGACAAATACAAAAGAGCACTGGAAACTCCGACCCTGAGATGGCAGAGTTAATCGGGTGTAAAAGAACAACTTACAACCGGATTAAAAATGAGAAGAAACTCGCTAGTGGTGTTTTCTGCAGAGGTTTACTAATGTGGTTAGTAAATAATGAAAAAGAATTATCTACTATCAAATATAAGGGAAACGATAACGGAGAAAGATATTACCCCGTCAATCGTAAGACCAATGAGACTGATATTAGTGTGGAACTAAATATTGACGGTAGTGGAAAACATGATATAAAGAGCCGCATCGGCATAAACAGTGTCGGCATGTTCGACCACCTTTTATCTCAGCTTGCCCAGCACGGCAGGTTTGACTTAAAGGTTAAAGCCAGCGGTGATGACGCGCACCATCTAATAGAAGATGTCGCCATTTGTTTGGGAGAAGCTTTTGTCAAAGCATTGGGTGAGAAGCGTGGTATTGTTAGGATGGGCGATGCCACCGTGACCATGGATGATGCCCGGGCGATGGTGGCGGTTGATATAAGCGGTCGAGGATATAGTAAGTTAGAACTACCCTTTAGTCAAAATAGCGCGGAGTGGCAGTTACTTGGATTTCCCCCCGACCTTATCCGCCATTTTCTGGAAACCTTTGCCACTGAAGCTAGGCTCAACCTGCATGCCAGCGTTCTAAATGATGCTGATGACCATCACAAGGCGGAAGCCCTGTTCAAAGCGCTGGGCAGAGCCCTGGATATGGCTACCGGCCTGGATAAGCGGATTTCCGGCGAACTCCCCAGCACCAAGGGTCGCCTGGAGGAATAGCCCTGGATATAGCCAGCATCGGTATTATAATCCTGCTCATCATTCTGTCGCTGGTGGCGTTGTTCTTCGTTCCCCGCTGGCTGATGAGGCGCGCTGCCCGCCAGGTAGTCAGGATTTTCCGCGAAAGTAATACCACCGACAGCAAGACCGCCCGGACCGTTGACGAGCTGGGGCTGAGGCCTCTCGGCGTCCTGGAGAGGATGATGCGGCGGCGCGACTATAAGCCGCAAGCCCTGAACGCTCTGATGCAGGCGGGGGTAATACAGGTAACCGAAGACGGCAGGCTCTATCTCTCCGAGGAAAATCTGGCTGGTTTCGGCCTGGAGAAGCGTAGTTCAGTTTACCGCTAGGGCGGTTTATCTCAGCTTCTTTCCCGTCAGCCTCTCGTAAGCCCGCTGGTAGCGCTGGCTGGTAGCCTCGATGACCTCTGGCGGCAGCATAGGGGCGGGGGGCTCCTTGTTCCACCCCGAATCGCTGAGCCAGTCGCGCACCGGCTGCTTATCGTAGCTGGGCTGGGACTGCCCCACCTTGTATAGTTCGGTCTCCCATATCCGCGACGAGTCCGGCGTCAGCATCTCATCGATGATGATGAGCTTATTATCCTCCAGCCCGAACTCGAACTTGGTGTCGGCGATGATAATGCCCCTGGCTAAGGCATAACCCTTGGCGTACTCATAGATAGCCAGGGTTTTCTGCTTCATCTCCTCGGCTAAAGACTTGCCCACCAGCTTCCCCACCTCCTCCATGGACATGGGCTCGTCGTGCCCGCTCTCCGCCTTGGTGGTGGGGGTAAACAGCGTCTGGGGCAACTCCTGGCTCTGCTTTAAGCCTTTAGCCGCCGGCAGCCCGGAGATGGTGCCGTGCTGCTGGTACTCTTCCCAGGCCGAGCCGGATAGATAACCGCGCGCCACGCATTCCACGGGCAGGCGCTTGACCTTCTTGACCACCATGGACCGCCCCGCCAGGTAGGCCGGGTAGTTAAAGCGCTTCTCGGGGGGCAGGTAGGCGTCGAGGCGGCTGACATCGTCCAGCACCTCCACCAGGTGGTTGGGCAGCAGCTCCCCGGTCTGGTCAAACCAGAAAGCGGAAAGCTTGTTCAGTATCCGCCCCTTGTTGGGGATGCCGCAGGGCAGGATAACATCAAAGGCGGAGATTCTATCGGTAGCCACGATTAGCAGCAGGTTGCCCAGGTCGTAGGTATCACGAACCTTGCCCTTGACGAAGGAGGGCAGGGGCAGGTTGGTGTTGAGCAGGACCTTGTCACTCATTATATTATATTGACCTCGGCGCCAGGTCGCTGGATCCGCCCACGCTTTTCTCCCGCCACTGGACTTCGGTCAGCCCCAGCCGCTTGAAGATTTCGTCTATATAGCGGAGGTAGTACTTCTCGTCAAACAGCGGCTCAAGCTCGGCTTCGGGCAGGACGGTGGTGACCTCGGCGTCAGCTTTAAGCAGGGTGAGGAAGTTTTTATTGCCCTTCCAGGCTTTCATGGCGTTGCGTTGCACCAACTCGTAGGCTTGCTGCCGGCTTAAGTTCTTGTTTATCAGGGCAATCATCACCCGCTGGGAGAAAATCAGACCCTTGGTAAGCTCCAGGTTCTTCTTCATCTTCTGGGGGTAGACCTGCAGCCCCTTCATTACCGAGGTGAATATACTTAAGGAGTAGTCCAGCACCAGGCAGGCGTCGGGCAGTATGATGCGCTCGGTGGAGGAGTGGCTGATATCCCGCTCGTGCCAGAGGGCGATGTTCTCCATCGAGGTCAGGGCGTAGCCCCGCACCAGGCGGGCCAGGCCGCTGATGCGCTCGCAGAGCTCTGGGTTGCGCTTGTGGGGCATGGACGAAGAGCCAGTCTGTCCGGCAGCAAAGGGCTCCTCCACCTCCCGCGTCTCAGTCTTCTGCAGGCCCCTGATTTCGGTGGCGAATTTCTCCAGCGAGCTGGCGATTATGGCTAAAGTGGTCACGAACTGGGCATGGCGGTCGCGCTGCAGCACCTGGTTGGAAACCGGGGCCGGCAACAGTCCCAGCCGGGCGCAGGCCTTCTCCTCGACCTCGGGAGACAGTGTGGCGTAGGTGCCTACAGCGCCGGAAATCTTGCCCACGGCGATGGCTTTTTCGGCCTCGCTCAGCCTCTCCAGGTTGCGCCTCATCTCCTCTGTCCAGAGCGCCAGCTTCAGCCCGAAGGAGATTGGCTCGGCGTGGATGCCGTGGCTGCGCCCCATCATGACGGTATATTTGTATTTCATGGCGCTTTTCGCCAGCACCAAGATAAGCTCTTTTATATCCTGGCTCAGCAGTTCGGAGGCTTCGATTAACTGCAGGCTCAAGCCGGTATCAATGACATCGGAGGAGGTAAGCCCGAGGTGGATAAAGCGTGATTCATCGCCCAGGCTCTCGGATACCGAGCCCAGGAAGGCGGTGACATCGTGGTGGGTCTCTTTCAGGATTTCCTCCATACGTTTGAGGTTGACCCGTGCCAGCTTTATCTTGGGTATCGCCTTGCGGGGGATAACGCCCAGGTCGGCCCAGGCTTCACAGACGGCAATCTCTACCTGGAGCCACTTGTGGAACTTATTCTCGTCAGCCCAGACTCGTTTCATTCGGGGTCGGGAGTAGCGCTCAATCATTGTTTTTCTCCTTGGCTATATATCAAACTCACCCCCTGTATCCCCCTCTCCACTCTTGGAGAGGGGGAAGAGAAGTTAGGCGAAAGGGGCTTCGCCCCTCTCGGACTCCCCAATTAAGAACTCTTTTACTTCCCCTGCAGCTTTTGGCGATATTTTTCGTAGGCCTGCCGTATTTTATCGTGCTTTATGCCCAGAATTTCGGCGGCAAGGTAGGCAGCGTTCTTGGCGCCGGCGGTGCCGATGGCAACGCTGGCAACGGGTATCCCGGCGGGCATCTGGACTATAGAGTAGAGGGCATCAACTCCCTTGAGTTCGCTGGAGGCCAAGGGCACCCCGATAACCGGCAGGGTAGTCCAGCTTGCCAGAACCCCCGGCAGGTGCGCCGCCATACCGGCGGCGGCTATAATAACCTCGATGCCCCTGCCCCTTGCCTCCTGGGCATATTGTTTTGCCTTTTCCGGGGTGCGGTGGGCGGAGATAACATTTACCTCGTGCTCGATACCGAGCTGGCTTAGTATCTCCAGCGTTGGCTTGAGCGCCTCGGTATCTGATTTGGAACCCATGACTACGGCAACTAACGGCATTTTTATCTACCCCTTTAAGTTGGTTAGCCCCCCACCCCGTATATTATCTATTCCCGCCCTCCACCCTTTTATGGTAACGGGCTAAAGCCCTTTTTGCCCCACCCCAAATAAGATTAGCGTTATTCTTTAATCAGGGCAATATCCTTGCGGTAGTGGCAGCCCTCGAATTTTATCCGGCTGATGTTGTTATATACCTTCTCTCTGGCTTCAGGCAGAGTCTTGCCGCGCGCCACCACGGCGAGCACTCTGCCCCCGCTGGTAACGACCTTGCCCGATTCCAGCCTGGTTCCAGCGTGAAAGACCATTATGTCCTTATCCATCTCGTCCAGCCCGCTGATGGGGTAGCCGGTCTTGTAACTGCCCGGGTAGCCGCCCGAGGCCATTACCACCCCCACGCAGGCGTCCCGGCTCCACTCCACCTTGAGCTTGTCCAGCTTATTATCATTCACCGCCAGCATAATATCAACCAGGTCGGTCTGGAGCAGGGGGAGGGTGACCTGGGCTTCCGGGTCGCCGAAGCGGGCGTTGAACTCCAGAACTTTTGGATTACTATCAGAAATCATCAGCCCTCCGTAGAGGACGCCCCGGTAGGCTCGGCCTTCATCGTTGAGCGCCTCTACCGTCGGCTCCATAATCTTCTCTCTCACCGTTTTGGCCAGGGCGGGGGTCAGGAACGGCGGCGGGCTGTAGCTGCCCATGCCGCCGGTATTGGGCCCTTTGTTGCCGTCGTAGGCTGCTTTGTAGTCGCAGGCGGCGGTCATCGGGATTACGGTGTAGCCGTCGGTGAAGGCAAAGGTGCTCATCTCTCTGCCGCTTAGATATTCCTCGATGATGACTCTGTCGCCGGCGGCGCCGAAGGCTTTTTCTTCCATTATCCGGGAGAGGGCTTCCAGGGCTTTGGGGATGGAATCAGCCAGAATCACCCCCTTGCCCGCCGCCAGCCCGTCGGCTTTGACCACGATAGGGGGTTGCTGTTGCTTGACATAATCTAAGGCTTTATTGTAGTCGGAGAAGCTGACGCTTTTGGCGCAGGGGATTTTATACTTCAGCATCAGCTCCTTGGCGAAGACCTTGCTCGACTCTATCTCGGTGGCCTGTCGGGTGGGGCCGAAAATCTGTAAGCCCCGGATGAGGAACTGGTCGGCGATGCCCTCGGCTAAGGGCGCCTCCGGCCCGACCACGGTCAGGTCGATATTCTCTGCCGTGGCGGTTTTAGCCAGAGCCTCGATATCGTTGGGCTTTATATCCAGGTTGCGGGCAATCTTAGCCGTGCCGGCGTTACCCGGCGCTACGTAGATTTCTTTTACTTTGGGGCTCTGGGCGAGCTTCCAGACCAGGGTGTGCTCTCTGCCCCCGCCCCCGATGACCAGTATCTTTATCTACCTCACCCCCTGTATCCCCCTCTCCTATCAAGGAGAGGGGGAAGGAAATTTTTTGAAAGGACTTCGTCCCTCTAACTTCCTGTAATGTATTTTGGGCTTCGCCTCTCTTCTTATTCGCCTGGAGGTTCACTTGGTGGGGGTTTACTTGGAACCACGGGTGTAGTGAAGGTAGCCTCTGCCCTGGCGTAGTTCTCTTGTTTATCCCAAACGATAAGGCAGTAGCTATGAGTCTCGCTGGGTAAAAGCAAAATCTCATGATGGTGCGCAACTTGTTGTAAAAGAGGCTGGTCAACATCAAATGGGCTGATACCACCACTATTCAACGGATAATCTTGGTCAATGGGTTTGACCTCAAACCAATAATAGCAAGGCTTATTAGTTTCCCAGTTGAGGGTAGCCTTAAGTTCAGGTCTACCCTGGGGGTCATAAGATACACGATAACCATCTATATTTACCCACTTGATTTCTACTTCAAGTTTTTGTGGTTGGTGGTTTGCTGCGGGTGCACATGCCCCAAGAGTAAGCAAGGTTGTTATTAGCAAAACGCTTATAATGTATGCCTTATGCATGCTTTGGGTCTCTCTACTCCCATTCAATAGTGGACGGAGGCTTGGAGGTTATATCATAGACAACGCGGTTTACCTCGGGCACCTCGTTAACGATTCGGTTGGAAATACGGGCTAAGACATCATAGGGCAGGCGGGACCAGTCGGCGGTCATGGCGTCGTCGCTGGTGACGGCGCGCACCGCCACCAGGTAGCCGTAGGTTCTATAGTCCCCCATCACCCCCACGCTGTGGACATCGGTAAGTATGGCAAAGCTCTGCCAGAGCTGGCGGTACAGCTTGGCTTTCTTAATCTCGTTCATCACCACCCAGTCGGCCGCCCGCAGTATCTCCAGCTTCTCTTCAGTCACCTCGCCGATGATGCGGATGGCTAATCCCGGACCGGGGAAGGGCTGCCGCCAGACCATCTCTTCGGGCAGGCCCAGCTCCAGCCCCACCTGACGCACCTCGTCCTTGAACAGGTAGCGCAGCGGCTCCAGCAGCTTTAGCGTCATCCGTGAAGGCAGCCCGCCCACGTTATGGTGGGACTTTATCTTGGCGGCGGCGGTGCTTCCCGAGGAGGCGCTCTCGATGACATCGGGATAGAGAGTCCCCTGGGCAAGGAAATCCACCTTGCCGATTTTCTTGGCTTCCTCCTCGAAGACGTTGATAAACTCCTCGCCGATAATCTTCCGCTTGGTCTCTGGGTCAGTCACCCCTTTCATACGGTTGAGGAAACGCTCGCTGGCGTCTACATAGACGATATTCATCCCCATATTGAGGCGGAAGGTGTTAAAGGTTCTTTCCACCTCCTCGCGGCGCAGCATGCCGTGGTTGACGAAGATGCAGGTAATCTGGTCGCCGATAGCCTTATGAATCAGGGTGGACACCACCGCCGAGTCAACCCCGCCGGAAAGGGCGCTGATAACCTTGCCCTTACCCACCTCTTTCTGGATTTTGGTAAGACTATCGGTGATGAAGTTACCCATCGTCCAGTTGCCCTGGCAGCCGCATATGCGGTAGACGAAATTCTTCAAAATAGTCTTGCCTTCGGGGGTGTGGACTACCTCGGGGTGAAACTGGAGGCCGAATATATTCTTATCGTTGCCGATAGCGGCGAAGGGCGAGTTATCGGTGTAAGCTAATACGTTAAAATCGGGCGGCATGGCTTCGATTTTATCGCCGTGGCTCATCCAGACCGGCGTGGACTGGGGCACATTGGCAAAGAGCGGCGAATCAACCCCGCCCAGATTAAGCAGGGCGTGCCCGTACTCGCGCTTGGTTCCCGGCGCCACCTGTCCGCCCATCTGGTGGGTGATGACCTGCATCCCGTAGCAGATGCCCAGTATGGGCAGGCGGCTCTCGTAGATATAGGCCGGCGCCATGGGGGCGTTGGCTTCGTAGACGCTGCCCGGCCCCCCGGAAAGGATAAACCCCTTGGGATTTAGGGGCGCTATCTTCTCCCAGGGGGTGTCGGCGGAGACAAGTTCGCAGTATACCTGGCATTCGCGCACCCGGCGGGCGATGAGCAGGCTGTACTGGGAGCCGAAGTCAATAACGATGATAGCCTCGCGCTCACCGCTTGGGATGGCCTCTTTGGCCGCTGCCGGCTGCACGCCGCCTATTTCCTTGGCGATTTCCAGATAGGTGGAAACCTCGATATCGCCGCTGGTAGCCACGCGGCGGCTGGCTTTCGGGGATGGTTTTGATTTTACTCTGCCCTTGGCCATGTATTGAAAATAGATTACCATTATAGCAGGTGGTTGTCAAAGGATTTATTGCTTGCCAGCCGGTATAATAGGGAATATAATGTCGGTGTATGGTAAAGGGCTATCTTCTCATCAAGCTGGTCCCTGGTCTGGAGCCCAGCGCTCTGTCCCAGATTCGCGCCATACCCGGCGTCACCGATTTGAACCTGGTTTTCGGGGGCTGGGATGCTATCGCCACGGCTGAAGTCAAGAGCCTCTTTGAGCTGTCCCGGATAATCGTCGGCGAAGTGCGCAGTGTTCAGGGTGTCCAGGATACCTCGACGCTGGTTCAGGGCGAGCTGTAGGCGCGTTTTTTCCGGATAGGGACGAGAGACTTGGCCGGGGTTACTATCAGTCAGTTTGATTAGTGCCTGCCCGGTCATGTGAGTATGGTTATTACGGCCACCAGGCCAACAATAATAAGGTATATACCGATGATATAGGCCAGTATTTTGGGCCAGATAAGTACCACGACCCCGGCAATAATGCTGATAATACCGGCTACCAGGCCACCGATGGGTAATAAGCCGTCCATAATGCTTTCTCCTTCCTTAATCTTGATGCTCATTATGATTATACAACAGCCGTTCAATAGGTGCCGCTATTGAGTTTTTCCCGTATTTTGTTGTATTATCAAATCTGTAATCGGGTTGCCAAAGGGGGGATAAAATGAAAGTCCGTGATATCATGACCACCAATGTAGTCACTATTCCCAGCAGTACCAGCATTGCTGATACCAAACGGATAATGGAAGCGCACCGCATCCGCCGCCTGCCGGTGGTGGACAAGGGAAAGTTAGTGGGTATTGTGACCGAACACCGTCTGGAAAGTGTGTCTCCGTCCAAAGCCACCTCGCTCAGTGTCTGGGAACTGACCTATCTTCTGGACAAGACCACGGTGAAGGAGATTATGGAGCGGAATGTGATAACCGTCTCTCCGGATATGAGTGCTGAGGAGTCGCTAGCTGTGGCTCAAGGTAACAAGGTGGGGGCACTGGTGGTGGTTGAAGATGGCAGGGTAGTGGGCATAGCCACCACTAATGACTTCTTCTACAAGATTGTCAATCCCATTCTCGGTCTGGGCGAGCCCGGCAGCCGTGTTGAGATTACCGGCGGGGGTGAGAGTAAGGCGCTGGAAGAAATAATCTCCGCGGTAAATAGGCTTGGGCTGGAGATTACCACTGTCCACATCGAACAGTTACCTGAGTCTAAAGCAAGGGATGTCTGTGTTCACATTAACAGTGAAGATGTTAGCCAGCTTGTTTCCGAACTGGAGGCTAAGGGATACAAGGTAAGTGTCAGGCAGCGCTAGGCAGGGTAGTTTAGAGAGCCGCCAGCTTCTGCTTTAGTTCGGAAAGCTGTCTTAGGTGTGATTTTTCCTCGGCGATTATATTATCTACCGTCGCCTGCGCCCGCTGGGGCATTACCTCTTTCATCTCGTAGTAGAATAGTATCGAGTCCTTCTCCGACCTTATGGCCAGTTCCAGGGCGGCGGCATCGCTCTCGGCCTGGGCTGCCATTTCGCTGGTGACCAGGTCGTCGCTGAAAACGGCGCTGTCGACCAGCGCCCTGAGGTAGGCGGTATACTGCCCGCTCTCGCCGGCGGGAATCTGGAATTTATCGGCTCCCTCCAACATCCCCTTAAAAATCTCAATGTGGCCCCGCTCCATGTCGGCAAGGTAGTTAAAGACCTCGCGGGCGGCTTCGTTCTGGGTCGACTTGGCCATGACGTCGTAAAAGACGATACCCCGCCCCTCAATCCCGATGGCGATATTAATCAGCTCACTGCCGGAAAAAGAGATAGACATCTGGTCGTTGCCCCCCTTCTTAGATATAGGTCAGGCTACTTTTCCTCTTCTTTAAGCAGGTCGGTAAAGACATCGGTGTGATAGATTTCGTGGTCCCTTATGCGGAGCAGTAGCTTCTTAAGTCCGGGGTCTTTCACTTTCTGGGCGGCTTTATCGTAGGCATCAGCTACTTCCTTCTCTATCTTAATGTCAGACCGCAGCATATCGGCGGTCTTGGTGGAGCGGTCTACTTTGGCATGCTCAATTCGGGGGCGGCTGCCGCCGTCAATCATCTCCTCGGCAAGCCAGCCCAGGTGCTGCATCTCGTTGATAGCCTGGTCTTCCAGCTCCTTCTTAGCTTCAGCATTGGGCGATAGGTAAGATTGCAGCATGTACTGGAGGATGACGGTGTACTCGTGCTCGATGCCCCAGTTGAGCACCTTGGTGACCTCGTCCTTTTTGTCGCCCCGGTGGTCGGTAGACCCCTCCTTCTTGGCTTTATCCACGAAGTGGACGAAATCGCCCCGGTGGGACTCTTCGTCGGAGAGAATACGCTTGAGCAGGCGTTTTATCTTGGGGTCGTCGATTGCTTTTATGTGCTCTTTGTAGAGATTAATGGCGTCGTCTTCCTGCAGTATGTCGTTGCTCATCCAGTCCGATACCGCCTTCCCCCCCGTCCGCATCATCCCCCGCTCCAGGCTGGGGGTGCCGCCCAGCTCGACGATGGTCTCGGCAAGCCAGTCCAGGTGGCGCATTTCCTCCCGGGCCATAGCCTCAACCTCGCAGGACATCTCACCCTCGCCCATGGCGTAGGCGTGGTTCAGGTACTGGATGATGCCGGCATGCTCCCCCTCGATATCCTGGTTAAGCATCTCGATGATTTTCTTTTTGTCCATTAATTCCTCCCTGATTATTATTTCTGCCTGAGGTATGACCGGGTCATGCGCACAATCCATCCCCGGTGCAGAATAATATGTACCAATACTATAACTACTAGAGCGACGGCTGTCCAGTTAGGCAGGCAGGGTATCTGCTAACTCACTGCCTTTAGCTGACAGTTCATACTGCTCGCCCTTTTGACTGACCAGTCCGGCCTGGGTCAGCTCACGCAGCCCGCTCCTCACCCGGAACAGGGGCAGGCC
>Ga0307432_1000924_pt1 | contig 19850 bp, 11 predicted proteins | sample SalMarWE160150MG_FD_202158 | JGI IMG/M metagenome (GOLD analysis project Ga0307432, IMG submission 202158) | Salt marsh sediment microbial communities from the Plum Island Ecosystem LTER, Massachusetts, United States - WE1603-150 | ecosystem: Environmental > Aquatic > Marine > Intertidal zone >...
GCAGCTATATTTACATTTGATGACCACTGTAATGATGACGGTTATTATAGATATGTACTTACCGCTGGCTCAGGTGATACAGCCGCCGTACCCGTAGAAGGCACCTTCTATGTAGATTTAACCGGATCCAACGCTGTTATCACCGATGCTAATGCGCCCGACCCGAATATCTTCGGGGTACTCGTCATTAATGGCACAGCCGATGATGAATACTTCACGAACTATCAGGTAACTGTCAGCCAGCCGGGATGTGAACCGGCAATATACAACTCTACCTATCCGGTAAACGATGGTGTGCTTTGCAGAATTAGTACACTTGATTTTGACGATACGTATGATGTTAATATTCTTCTGGAAGTAATAGATATCGCCGGCAACACAGGCAGCTTTCAACGTGATGATGTGGATATCAGTAATCCTGACATAACTCCACCCGACGTTAATCTATCAGCAGTCTGGCAGGGCGATGATATCTGTCTTGATATTCTTGTCGACGGCACAATCGACATAACTGTTACGCCGGTAGATCCTAACGAAAACATTAAAAGGATTGAACTATGGGTCGAAAACGAAAGTGGACAGCAGTTGGTAGCTGCCGAATATGACCCTAACGATTCCCCCCTTGATGTCAATAGTACCAATCCATGGAGGTATCAACTTAGTACCTACCTGTTCGAGAACGGCCCGAGCAGCTTGATTGTTTACACTTGGGATATGTTTGGCAATATGGATACGGACTCCGTGAATTTCTTCAGCGATAGTACAATCTCTAACTTCAAGGCCGAACCCAGAATAGTTACCCCGGCTGACCCCAATGTAAAAATTAGTGCTTCATTTAAGGCCATAGCAAACTGGGAGTTGTATATCAGAAAGGATGCTGTGGAGCCAAACATCTGGGTGGATGACGACACGTCGATAATGGTTTCGAGAGACATCGATGTCAGCGACTGGGAAGACGGTATATATACTGCATACTTGAAAGTGGGTGGACACGAAGCCAGGACCACCTTTTCTGTTGCCCTTGACCCACCTGTAGCCCAAATCAGCAATATTGAATATGAGGGCGATGAGACAGAAATTATTGAACAATTAAGGAGAGAGCCGCTTGATTTCAAGGGGGCACTGCAGATTATAAATGAAGGTCTATTCGAATTGCAAGGTTCTGCCTATCATGCCTCTTCTCAGCACCAGGTCGAATATAAAATCGATCTATTCAAGCCTCAGATTGCCGAATGGAAACACTATATTGATAAATGGAATGTTCCGGAATACGATTTCATTAACGATTATCATGTCAAGACAATCACTCCGGGGGAGCCAAATGAAGATGGCTGGAGCCGGATCCGCGTTGAAAACGGCCCTTTAGGTACTCTGGATTTTAGTACCGTTGAAAACGGCCCCTATCAGATGCTGCTTACCGTCAGATACCAAGGTAACAAAGCATATACCAATGTCGGATTTATCCTCGATTGTCCCTTAAAGCTTGGAAACATTAAATTTAGTCAGGAAGATGTTACTATTCCGGTCGGTGGGGTGCCATTGAGGGTTATTCGTACATACGATAGTTTCAAGAAAGATAACGATAGCGAATTTGGTTACGGCTGGTCCTATTCGATTGCTGATTTGGATATAGAGCTTGACGAAGACAGGCAGTTTCTCAACGCGGATACTTTTTACGGCGGCAGCACCGATACCTATGTCCGTATGGGTTCCAACTTCGCAAGAAATGTAACACTCACGTTGCCGGACGGACAAAGGGCCGCATTCCAGTTCAAGCTCGTACCGGAAAGGGATGATTTCGGTGTATTCAACTATTATCGAGCAGAATACGAATCTCCGCCAGGTGTGACTGCTAAACTCAAAACAAAATCAAAGGAACGCATCAATCCTTTCAGTGGTATTTGGGAAAATCAGGGTTATCTCGGCACTGGCTGGGGCTGGCAGGATGCCGACAGTTATGATTTTACCGGATATATTTTAGAAATGGAGGACGGCACAAAATACTATCTTGAAAGATACAACTATGGCGACGACTTTTTTGAGTGCCCATATAATAGCGGATTGCCGTATTATGCGAATCCAAGAGGCCCGCTCTATCTTTCTCACATGACAATTCCAGGCGGCGAGAAAATAGATTTCAATGTCTATCAAACACGCTCATACGACCTGCCTACAAGAATTGGTAATATTGAGCACTACGACCGTGAGGGCAATAAAACCAAAGAGATACGAGTTGAATATGATGGCAATGACCACATTGTTGCCATCAGAGCGCCCAGTGAGCAGGACACAGGGGAGCCTAATACTATAGAATACAAGTACGATGTGGAAGGCAACCTCACCAAGGTTCACAAGCTCATCAGCAAAAATCCGCTGGAATACGAAGTCACAGAGTATGTTTACGATAACCCTAATAGTCATTACATCACCGATATCAACGACCCACGCGGCTTAACGCCCATTCGCTATATCTATGAGCAAGGCCGGTTAATCAAGATAATAGATGCCAAGGGGAACACTATCGAAATAAACCACGATGTATCCGGCAAGGCTGAAACCATATACGACCGCTTTGACCGACCTACCACCTACCACTACGACGAACGCGGTAGAATAGTCGCCGCCACCAACACTATGGGCTATACAACCACTAACGAATACAACGACCCGCTATATCCTGACAATCCATCTGCAACAACCGACGCGTTGGGAAATACAACCTTTTATGAATATGATAGAGCCGGCAGAACCACGAAAGTAACCGACCCGGAAGGAAACATAACCACATACAGATATGATGATAATGGCAACCTCAGAGAGACCGTACAGCTAATCCCCAATCCTGAAAATCCCGGTGAGCTGATAGAAATATCAAGAACCACAAATGTATATAACGAAGCATATCGCGGCCGAAACCTCCTTGAGAAGACCATAGATGCAGCCGGCAATGTAACCACATATGAGTATGACAGCAAGAACCACATTGAAAAAGTTGCCCAGCAGGTAACCGACCCGAACACAGGCCAGCTCGCAGATGTCATAACCAGCTACGACTACAATGACGTTAATTTCCCGTCCAGCCCGAGCAGCACTACCGACCCGGCGGGCCTGACGACCTACTACGCCTACGATAAAAACGGCAATCAAATCAAGTCCTGGTACCACTGGGAAGACACCAACGACCCCTGCAATTCTTGCGATGCTTATACGTACACCTGCTACGATGCCGCCGGCAGAGTCATCAGGACTATTCGAGATGTCAATAACACAAATGGTAACGTCACGGCTTATCACCTAACGCTCAGCCAAACGCAATATAACAGTATCGGCAAGCCCAAACTCGTTACAAATGAATATGGCGTAATAACTGAATACGAGTACGATGAGGTAGGAAGCCTGGTAGAGACAAAGACTTACGACAGCAACTCGGCTTATGAAGATGGTATCATTTCAACAATCAGCCAGACTCTCTATGATGCCGAAGACAGGCCTATCGTCACCATCGGCCCACACGACCCCTGCGACCCGAATGTCAACGGCACAGAGACATTCTACGACGTCTTGGGCCGCGTAAAAGAGACTTGGCGCTGGGCAGACGTTACCATTTCTCTTGAGAATCTTTACAGTCCTAATCCTCCGTATGAAAAAGTCGGCAAGAAAATCCCTGACGGCATCGAGCCGGAAGATGCCTGGATCTACGGACAACTACTTTCAAAGACAGAGACCATATATGACCGGGCCGGCAAGGTCATTGAGACTATCGCCTATGACGAAAACGGCCAAAAGCAAATCACAAAGCACGAATACGATAAAGCCGGCAAACAAACCGCTGTCATCGACCCGTTAGATAACCGCACCGAATACGGATACGAAGGTAATCGCCGGGCCTGGGTCCAGGATGCACGCCGGCATAATACATGGTTTCAATATGACGCCCTCGGCAGACAAACCCATACTATCTATCACGACCAGACCTATACCTATGTGGGCTACGATGAGCTTGGCAGAAGAATCTCCCAGACCAACCAGGCAGGCAAAACTAAATGGTTTGAATACAATATAGCAGGCCGATTGGCCGCTGCTATTCTGCCGGACGTCAACGACCCCAATAACGATAATGCCCCGACCTATCCCCGCTACGAGTACGAATATGACATCTACGGCAACCTTATTACAGTCCGTGACAACGTCAAAGAAGACCCCGACACTAGCCAGATTGACAGAACCTTCGCCCGCGAAACGAAATTCACCTACAACGAATTAGGCAACCAGACAAGCCGAAAGCTTCCTGAAGGCCAGATAGAATACAAGCAATACGATGAGTTCGGCCGATGCATAAAGGCCACCGACTTCGAAGGCCAGGTAACCGCCTTTACTTACAACGATTCCAGCAATCCCGACCTGCTCGAATATCAAAGATTCTATGATAGCAACAACAGTTACGAAAATAACCCCAATGACCCCAACGTTGAAATCCACATCGCCTACGACCAGCTTGGCCGAAAGACGGCTGTGGACGTAAACGATGAAGGTGAGGAATCTGTCTACGCCTACCAGTACGACGCAGAAGGAAGAATAACACAAATCCACTCACCACAAGGTTTCGTTGGTTACGAATATTCCGCTGGCACAAGTAGAAAAAAATCTGTACGAACACCTGATATAGACCAGGGCGATAACAAATTTACGAAGTTAAGCTACACCTATGACGAACTGGGCCGGCTTAAAACTGTTCAAGTCGATAAGCGCAACGATATAATTCCTGAGCCTGCGGAGATTACAACTTACAATTATAATAAGGTTGGTTCGTTAGATACTGTTCAGCACGCTAATGGCAACTGCACAACTTATGATTATGACGAGCTTAACCGGCTAAAGAAGCTGACCCACTGGGACAGATGGTGGCAGGATTCTGGTGCTGTTCAGCTTAGAAACTATGAATATGCTCTCTACGCTGATGGATGTAGAAAGAGTGAGACGGTTAAAGAGGCAGATGTCCAAATAGCTCAGAAAATCTGGAGCTATGACAAACTCAATAGACTACTAACAGAGCAATACACTGACGATGTTAATTCTGTCAATAGTTACACGCATACATATATTTGCGACCTTGCAGGAAATCGTTTAGTTCGCCAGGTCACTGATGGTAACGATACTGTCTATCACTACAATGCAAATGATCAACTTTATAAGGAGGTTACTGATGGTGTTACTACGAGCTACAACTATGATTTGAATGGCTCATTGACGCAAAAATCTGTTGCTGGCAGCGAAACTACTATTTATACATACAACCTGCAAAACCGCCTTAGCTCAGTTACTGTAAGTTCTAATCCTACAATTAGTTACGAATATAATCCTGATGGCATCAGGGTCCAGAAGAAAGTCGGCACCGATGCGCCGATTAAATATATCATAGACCCCTTCAATCACACGGGCTACGCCCAGGTCTTCAAAGAAACTCATGCCGGTTTTGATGATATAGCTTACATCATAGGCGGTGACATTCTCGCGCAGGTATCCGGCTCAAATTATCCTGAGTATTTCTTATACGATGGACATGGTTCCGTACGACAGCTTGCGAATTATGACGGTACTATTGCTGAAAATTATCACTATGAAGCATATGGCCAGTTGTTGGCTCATTCTGACCCACCATCTACGAATTTGCTTTATTCTGGCGAATGGCGTGATTCCCACTCAGGGTGGGATTATTTAAGGAGCCGCTGGTATGACCCCTCCATCGGTTTGTTTAACCGAATGGATGATTACACCGGTAATAATTACGACCCACCGTCATTGCACAAGTATCTCTATGCTTATTGTGACCCCATAAACAATATTGATCCAACAGGCCATTTCTCTTTAACCGAAATGGTACAAATATCTGCCATTATGGGGTTAGTCTCTTCAGCTTATATGGGTATGGAAACTGCTATCAGGGGTGGCAGCGTGAAGGATGTTCTTAATGCACAGGCAAACTGGTTTTTGAAGGGCTTTGTTATTGGAGCAGTTGCCTATGGTGCAATCTGGGCAATATATTCTCTTTGGGCCTTTCTTGCTGGAGGTGGCGTAATTACCGCGAAAGAAGCCGCTCAGCAAGGATATGATAGTCACGCTAAAGTGGCCCGGGTGTGGCGAGACTGGGGTGCGAATGGAGATATTCATCATTTTGTTCAGCAAACTCCTGAAAATATCGGTAAATTTGGCGAAAAGGCAATACACTCCATTCCTAATACAATTCCAGTACCACATTCCTGGCATATAAAGATTATCCATAGTTGGACCCAAAGTTCACCTGCAACAGTGAATCTTAATCCAGCAAAATATAATTATGTTAGTCATATGTATCAATACATTCAGGGGTTATCTTGGGAAATGCAATACAGATGGGGAGTAGCCCTATACAGTTATTTAGTACAAAATAGAACATTAAGTGGTTTCGATCCTGCCAGGCAAGGATTAAAATAATAATAAACCATTGTTTAAAACATAATTTCTGAGAGCTAGATTGTGCTAAGGAAAATAGAATATTTCTGGTATAGCCCTGTGGTAAAAAAATATAGAAAGCCTCATATTGGTATTGCTGATATGAGAAAGAAATTACCAGATCACATAAAAAATGAACTTCTTATTCATCCGTTCTCTGAACATAGCATCTTAGTTGAGAAAAGAAAGGAAAGTGTCGTATTCTTTCTAGATAAATTCCTAAAGATCGAAAAAAATGTTTTTGATAGAACACACCACATAGAAATTATTGAGGACGAAATAGACAATTACGATTATTTTTTTATAAGATTAAGAGATTTAAATTGGGGCCAGCAGATTAATTATGATTTTAGCAAACCAACGTGTAAGACGGAAGCTTGCCCCTGGGGTGCTCAAATAACTTCGCCAACTCGCATAAACTCTCGAAGTATACGTTCGTTAAATTTAGGAGAAATCTATGACATTTGGGATATCCGTAAAAGGTTCGTTATATCAAAAATGCTTAAAGATATTTTTGAGTCTGAAGGTGTTACCGGATTAGAATATGAGCCTTGTCTTGTCGAACATCAGAAGGGCAAAAAAGACAATGCAAAAATATTTAAAGATAGATTTTATGTTGCAGAGATAAGCCCCTCAATTGCCCAATATGCCAGAGATATATTCCTGCATCATTACTGTAAGAAACATTCGATTATTATTAGTTATGATATATGCAATGTGGTCATCCCTCGTGATGTCGTGCTTGAATATGACTTCCAAATGATTAATAGAGCCGTAGTCAAAGGAAAAGAATACTTTTATAGAATACCCTTTTTTTTCGCTTCTCGAAGAGTCTTAAAAATTCTTCTTGAAAATAAAATCAGGGATCTAAGGCCGATGGGAGTTTATCTCAAAAAGTGTTTTCTACCTGTTCCTTTTGAAGATTGTGTTGAAGGTAAATATCATAGCCATTCTCGAAAATCGTGTGTGGATGCACTGGTCTAGGGTTTTAAGAGAGGAGTTCCAATCGAATGCAAAGCATGAGGCTTTCTATCATTTTGCTTCTTTGTTTCGCATTTTTATTCCAGCCGGCGCTTGCACAATTGGCCTTCGGCCGGAGTTTCGAGCAAATCAAATCCAACCGTGCAGAGAAAAAACCCGAAGAAGAGCGCCCCAGCTTTACACACACTCAATCGTCGACCGGATTTATAAAAGGCCATAGCTGGGGCTGGACAGGTCGGCGGGGGCAGTACCTCGGAGACGCTCCGGCCGAGTCAATGAAAAAACTGGCTGACACCGGCGCGAATTGGGTCTGTATCGCTTTCGCCGCTGAGATGGAAAAGCCAAACGAGCCGCAGATTTTCTGGGCTGATAGCGACCCCTGTATGGTCACCGATGATGGGATTCGGCGGGCAATCGGCCTCGCTCGTCAAAACAATCTAAAGATTATACTTAAGCCGATGGTCAATGTGCGCGATGGCACATGGAGGTCCTTTATTAAGTTCGAAACAGCAGAAGGCAAGGTCGACACGCAAGCGTGGGACAAATGGTGGGCTGATTTCAGGCAATTCCTGTTGCATTATGCACGGATTGCTGAAGAGACGGGCTGTGAGATGTACTGTCTCGGCTGCGAGATGGGGTCAACCGAGCGGTTTGTGGACCGCTGGCGCAGTGTGATTGCTGATATACGAAAGGTTTACAGTGGCGTCATTACCTACGACGTAAATCATGGAAATGAAACCAGAGTGAGATGGTGGGATGCGGTAGATGCCATAAGCATAAGCGCATACTATCCGATAGGAACAGACAATGTAGAGCTGGCATTGAAAGACCTGAGCAAGGTCCCACCTTCGGATACTACCGTTGAAGCTCTTAAGCACCGTTTGAAGCCGATAAAAGAACGTATTCGCAAGTTAAGCAAAAGACTCGACCGTCCAATCTTTTTCATCGAACTGGGAATGTGCAGTGCAAGAGGATGCAGTGCCGCACCCTGGACCCATCCTAATCCTGATTTGATTTACGATGGTGATGAACAGAAAAGATATTACCAGGCGATAATAGAAACTTTCTGGGATGAGCCGTGGTTTATCGGTTTTGCCTGGTGGGACTGGCCGCCCAACCTGTATAGCATGGAAGAAGCGAAAAGCGATACCGGCTTTTGCATATATGGCAAGCCGGCAGAGCAGGTCGTGCAGCAATGGTATGCCAAACCTCGATAAAAAGAGCCATTGCGGCGCCAAACTCGTGCTTCGTAGCGCTATGCTCTGCGAAGCGCTACGCATAGCAGAGAAGGATCTTCCGGCCTTCGCAGCCGCTTCGGCGGAGTAGGCTCGCTACTTCGCAGAGTAGCATCAGAATACTATTGCTGTATAGCCAACGCTGTCAGCGCTTGTTGTGCCCATCTTGTGGAGCATTACTTCGTTACTATTGGTATGTGCAAGTAACAGGCCTGCCGTTTTGCCGAGTTTTTTTGCGGCGGCTACCGCCGCTGCGGCCGCACCACCACCACAAGCATTACAATTCTCGACAGCGCTGGCGAGCAAATCCTGCGGCTCAAGCTTCAATGCCAAATCAATAAACTTCTTATCATTGACGCTATCAGCCCATTGCAACGCCTGCTTACCTGTTCCCATTGGCGTAAAGCCATAACGCGGCCCATAATGGGTCAAATCAGTCGAGCCGATACAAACGATTTTCTTGTGCTCGGCTGCATCGATAATGTCACCAACGGTTATACCCAGATCTATCGATTCGGTCCTCGCAGGACTTAGAACAGGCAATATCTTAGCGCCAGGGAAGAGATACTGAACAAATGGGACCTGCACTTCAATACTGTGTTCGGAGCTGTGGGCATCAGGGTCGCTGACGGCTGGGCCACTTTCCAATACGGCATCGGCCAACTCCTGGTCGATGGCAACTTCGCCAAGCGGCGTTATCCAGCTACCGGCATCATAAACTGCCGGCAATTGGCCAAAGTAGCCGTGGGTGGCTCCGAATATTACAAAGGTATTGACCCTCTCATGCTGCTGTTTTATAGCTGAAAAAACCATCGCCGCTAAAGCACCGCTAAATGTCCATCCGGCGTGTGGAACAATACCGGCTACTATCGTCCCAGGCAAAGACTCACTAATAATTGCTTCTTCGAGGCACTCGTTGATTTCGGCCACGCAGGAATCATGCTGGCCGGGATAAAATTGACCGGCAACAATCGGGCTACGGCGGGGCGCTTCGCCCCGGCGAGTGGGTTTTCTTGTTTGCATATCTACCACCTCGTTTTTGGCCACGAAGGCACCAAGACTCGAAGTTTTTTCTTTATATATTTGATTTCTTTGCAACTTTGTGTCTTGGTGGCTGAATTCCTTATTCGCATCTCTTGCATTTTTGGCGGTTTCCCGTTATTATTATCTCACAATGGATTCGACAGGCTCACCACAAGTTTTGGAATCTCTAAATATTGTAACCTGAAAGGTGAGGAAAACAATATGGTATCTGAAAAAACATCATCGGTAGCAGTGGTAATGGGCTCGGACAGCGATATGGACGTAATGCAGGGCTGTATTGAGCAGTTCAGGGTTTTTGGTATAGAGCCGGTGGTGCGGGTAATTTCAGCACACAGAACGCCGCAAGCAGCCGCTGAATTTGCCGAAAACGCCGCCAAAAACGGGATAAAAGTCATCATTGCCGCTGCCGGCATGGCTGCCCATCTGGCTGGCGCCTTGGCAGCGAGAACGACGCTGCCGGTTATTGGCGTACCGCTGATTTCAAGTTCCGGCCTGGAGGGGATTGACGCATTTTTAAGCACTGTACAAATGCCGCCCGGCGTGCCGGTAGCAACAATGGCAATAGGCAAAGCCGGGGCGAAAAATGCAGCTATTCTGGCCGTGCAAATCCTGGCCCTATCCAACAAAAACCTGCGCAAAAAACTGGCCGATTTCAAAAAAACACAGGAAATTAAAGCCATTAAAAAGGACTCTGCATTACGGGGATGAGTTTATCTGGCCGCAAGCGTTTAAGCTGCGGCCAATGGAAATCTTCCGATTTTTTGCTTGCCTTTTCCAACAATCCCGACAATAATACTGATAGTGGCGGCGAGAGCCGGGCCTTCCGAAAAAGGCAGATAGAAGTAATATAACGGACGTACGAGATTGAGATTACAGGGGAGAATTCAGATGACGCTGACAGAGTTAGGGGTTTCGCCGGAAAATATCGTGGAGTTTTGCCAGCGGTGGAAAATAAGCCAATTAGCAGTGTTCGGGTCAGCGGTGCGAGGTAAGTTGCGAGCAGACAGCGACATAGACCTGCTTGTAACCTTTGCGTCCGATGCCCAGTGGAGTATGTTCGACCATTATCGTATGGAGGATGAGCTGGTGGAGCTATTAGGCAGAGAGGTTGACCTGGTCAGCAAAGAAGCAATTGAAGAGAATGCAAATCCTATTTTCAGGCGCCAGATACTCGATTCAGCGAGGGAAATTTATGCAGCGTGACGTAGGTTTACTGGTCGATATGACACAGGCCTCCAGGCAGATAGTTCTGTTCAGGGGGCAAATGGATTTTGAGCAGTTTCGCAAGGACGCCAAGACGCAGTCAGCGATAATCCACCAGTTCCTTATCATCGGAGAGGTGGCGAAACTGCTTAGCGATGAGTTTAAGAAGGCAAATCCCTCTTTGCCGTGGTCTGCAATGGCGCGTATGCGGGATAAGCTGATTCACCACTACCGCGGAGTTGACCTCAGGGAAATATGGAAGGCAGCGGAAGCAGAAATACCGAAACTTCTGCAGTTCCTCGAATCACACGGGCCGGATAAAGCCGTGTGAGAAAACGTCGAATGGCCGCGGCAGGGGTCATTTAATTCTTTGGCTGTTCAGATATTGGCTCTATCCGACGACGGCTTAACTGCAAAACTCATCGATTTCAGGAAACAACAGGAAAAAAAGGTAATAGATAAAGATTCAAAATTGTAGACAGACCCGCCCGGCCTGTCCCGCTTGTCCTGACTGGACATTATCGATCAGGGGCCCACCCTGGAATCCGGGAATAACAGCTCGCACCGAACTTCAAATCGTTTCTTGTCATCCCCCCGAGGCAAAAACTTCTCGCTAATCTCGTCTGGCACGGGTATGTATATTTGGTTTTTCACAATAATCGTGCAGGTTGGGAAAGCTTGCCCACCAGATGTATCTGACAAGATCTCAGTGGCTTGAAGTTCGTAGTAAACTCCAAACTCTCCCGAATGATGTTGAAATATATACAAAGCCTTTTGACCTCCCCACACAATTTCCGTTCGATGCGGCTGAAGAAAGAACTCTCCACGTTCATTTCTCACTCGATCGGTAATAGCCAGAAAACAACGATACCCCTTGAGAGGTGTATCAGTGTCGTCTATTGTAAGCAACTTGGCCGACGACTCAACTTCAATCCGTATAATTGCTGGTAGCGCACTCAATTCCTCTTCACCAGTATCAGACACTTCTCCTTGTTGTAGGATTCTCTCATTCTCCAATACATCAGGGAGAACTCTCGTAACGCTGCTGGTGGCAGATGACTCGACCACTTGAATATTAGTTTGCGCGAAAGTGATCGATTGTCGAGCCGCTTCCCCAAGCGAAATATCACCAGAAAGATAGTCTGTCCAAATTTCGCTAAAGCTGCCAAGATCTGACTTCTCATACTCAAAAATCTCGCGCGGACGTCGTATTGCCCGTAAGAAAGCTTCAGCTCCCTGCCGAGTACTGCTCGGAACAACATCCGATATCTTAGGAAAGATAACATTTCTTACGAAGTCCTTCACCATTCCTGTCCAGGCTAAATAATCTTCAGCAAACAGCTTTAGGATCGTTGCTACTGTAGAGCCTTCATTGTCCAATACGATTTTGACCGGCCTCTCAGACGTCTCCACATAGATAGGGAGTCCATGCGAAATCTTTCCAAAATTCACGTTGGCATGAACGAAGTAGTCAGTCTCAAGAATAGCAATTATACGAAGAGCTAATGCTGATTCTTCATGCGTCAACTCACACTCCGGCTTAATATGTAGTACTGTTGGCGCATCAACGATGCGCTTCACTTCACAGTAAGATTGAAGATATGCAAGCTCACATTTTCGCCTTGGCTGACTGGTTGACACGATTATCAAAGGGTGCTCATCAGTTGCATACTGGTCAATCATAGCTTTGTCGGAGCCTTCGAAGTAGTTCAATGGCGCCCCTTTGCTGCGCCTGCTTATCTCTTCTAAGCATATCGACTGGTTGTCGGGTTCCATCCTGATTTCCAATTTGCCGCATAGCTCAAAGTGTTTATGGTTAGCCACCCAAGTCATAAAGCCCGTATTCATGTTCGACAGCGAAGTTCCAGCTAGCTTCTTAGACACATATTCTTCACATTCAGTTATAATGTTCTGGAGCACCTGTAAACTGGATGTTGTTAATGCTTCCCTACCGGCCGTTGGCTCGAGTAAAGACACATTTACTATTCCACCGAAGGAGTAGCAGGACTTTACAGCCGTTTTCGCCAAGGTGAATCTGCTTCGGTAAGTCTGGATTTGGTGAACACCTTGCCGAAGCAGTACTACGCCGGGTGCTGTTGTTCCAGAATAGCAAATATTATCCAGCCTCAGCCATACTTCTCCGGTTTTCGCGACAACCATCTGCACATCGCCCGATAGCTGTGGACCGACCATAGCACCTTTGCTTTCGTCCTGGAACTCCGCCGGCGGCTTCTTGACGCTGGTCTCAAATCCTTCTTGACTAACGAGTTTTCCATTCACTCTCACCGGAATTTCGAGGTGACGTACTACATCTCGGATATAGTCCGAAGCTCCGCTGACATCTATGGGACTATCAGGTGGAATCCTCGCGATAATAGTTGTTCCAGGCTGTCCTGTCGGTGGCTTGCTGATCATCTCTATGCAATCCTTCGTTGCTGAAAGCGTTTTACGGAAAGCATGGCATTTTGTACGTTGGCTGGGCCCGATTGGTTCAGTAACAACCGTTAGCTCGTTCGCAACGCCGAAGTTCGCCATGGCACCGATACCGAAGGTTCCTAATACTCCAGCTGCTTTCGCTTCAGGATTATTCTTACCACTTGACCCTGCTCGCCAGTAGTGCTTAACTAGGTCATCCCTGCTCATGCCAATACCATTATCAGCAATGCGAACTTCCGTTGATGTTAATGTAATATCAATCATTGGTTCAAACGATTCACCAACATGCTCGCGCAGCAAAATCGCGTCATAAGCGTTTTGACAATTCTCGCGCAGCAGTGCGAACGGAGACTGGTAGATTTGCTTGGCGAGCAGCTCGATAATCTTGTTTATTTCTACGTAAAATGGAATTTGTTCAGATTTATTCATGGCGATATTTTCCTTTCGGCTGAGAGGCGATCTCTCAGGTCTTGGAGTACCATTGGCGGGAACTGCCCCGATGCTTCGGCAGCCCTAACGACGGCGTCGCCCATAGGCCAATCTTTCAGGGCGATTGTTGCCTGGACAAGCTTATTTAGCTCATCAGCATTTTGTGGCTTAGACACATGAATCGCCAGCCTTTCCCACTTCTGGCCCTTATACAGAGCCTCTGACAAAACCTTTCTTCCATATTGGGAACAGTCCAGAACATCCATTCCTTCGTCGATTTTAGCTATTGCTCCGTCATAATCTCCACTTGACATAAGCATTTCGATTTCGTTCATGATTGCATTTCTACGCCCTCCATCGAGTCCGGTATTCACTATTGGGCTGGATGATACCGGCGTCCACTTGAGATCGTCGTAGCTGCGACCACCAAGTGCAGTGAGCCTTGCAGGTGCAAAAATGCCCGGCACAGTCATCTCTCGAATATGAACTCTGCATTCCCTGTATCCATCGTTTATCTCGATGATGTTATACTGGCGGTTAAAACCTTGAGGCAAATCCTTTGGGCCCGCGCAAAGAGAGCCAACTCCCACAATCGACATCATTTGTTTCTCCGAAGTATGTAAGGAACATGGCAGCACATCAGATTTATGTTGGTGCCCGTGTAATCCCAGACGATAGCCCTTGTCGATCATAAGTCGGATTGTGTTTACATCCATATAGTTGGATTTCCTCGGTGGCCCTTGAACATTATGATGCCAAACCGAGATTCTCAGTAGATGGTCACTGCTTTGTAACAATTTCAAGTGGCTCTGCGAAATCGCTTCAACTGGGATTTTCCCGCACAAATTGAAGCAATCGTTGGTAGCACACGAGTTAAACGCACATATGACTATATCACCCTCCGCTAAACTGAAAAGGTTCCAATATCGTGTTGGATCAAGAGGGAAAGCCACGCGGGCATCCTTGTAAAAATCATAGTGTAACTTACAGAAATACTTGAATCGACTCTCGTATTGCCTTTGATCAGTAATCCGAAATAGCTTCGGCGGATTCCAACACCATCGATAATTACTACCTGGTAATAACAATCGTTCTGGTAAATCCTGAGCGTCCTCGTCTACGGGTTCCATTGCATTCCGTGCCGCATTCCAGTCTATGTCGTGATTTCCTGGGACGAGTACTATTTTCGCACGATCACCACCAACGAACGCATCCGAGAGTTTCGAGATTAGCTCAATCGCTTCATTATACTGAGTTTCCAACTCTGCGGGATATTTTGACGATCCCAATGAAAGCCCTTGAACAAGATCTCCAGTAATCACGATCGCGTCTGGCTTTGCAATCGTCGGTGTTTCTCTTTGGAACCGCTCGTGATCAGCGAGGAGGCATGACACAAGTTCGTCGTTAGATATCGGGTCCGCCTCGGAGCGATGAAGGTCAGAGATTTGCATTAGTGTGTACATGGCATTGAACTCCCGCGTCTTTGCCCCTGATTATAAACGAACCGCCCTGATAGTCGTCTATTTTCTGTTTTCTCGTAACGGCAATGAAGTATTCCGCTCCCTGGTGAATTCGCTTTAAGGATAATAACAGAAAAGGCAATTAGTTACAAGACTAATTTAGTGGTTAGTCATTAGTCTTTATTCTATAGCGACTTATGTAGATTTCTACCTGTGAAAGTCAATTTTTTCATTATTTTGTTATATTTTTATTGAACAAAAAGGGAAAGTTTGGTATAATACCAACATGTGCTGCAAAAGCACACGATAAGTCCCCGGCGGGACACGAACCCCCGACTACAACATTCGAGGGCAGGAAGGGCAAGATAGCCCAAGACCACAGGACAAGTCGTCCACATCTCAAGGAACAGCCGTTCCACGTTCCGTATCAGCAGATACAAGCCTTAAAAAGTTCATCGTTCATTGTTCGTAGCTCATTAATGGATACGAGATACTATTCACTAATCGCTATTCACTAATCACAAGATTCTGGAGTTGGGTCATCAAAGTAACTCTCTCCACAGCGATTTTCGATTGGCTGGATAATCTGATTTTATCGCCGTTGCTTCTATATCGTCGGCTGCGCTACGGGTATGCCTTTCGGCGGCTGCGTATGTCTCAGCCGAGATACGCAAAGGTAGATGCTGCCGATTACAAACGGCTGAAAAGATACGAATGGGTTGCAGACAAAAATGGAAACCGCTTTTACGCACGAAGACACACGGTAGGCGGCAAAGGAAAAAATGGAACCCTTGTTTACCTGCATCAGGAAATTATCGATGTTCCGAAGGGGATGGTAATCGACCATATAAATCACGATGCTATGGACAACAGACGTTCAAACTTACGAGCAGCGACGCATTCACAGAATATGTGGAATAAATCCAAGCAACGGGGTAATTACACCTCGATATATAAAGGTGTTGCGTGGTACCAAAAAACTGGGAAGTGGCGGGCGAGAATATACTACAATGGAAAGGAAATATTAATTGGTTATTTTGATGATGAAAAAGCTGCAGCTATGGCCTACGATGAAAAGGCAAAAGAGCTGTTCGGAGAATTTGCAGCGCCCAACCTACCATAAGCCAAAGGATAATGATAGATTAAATCTGAGGGCTAAATACAAAACTATCGTTTTTTGCGGTGTAAGGCAAGGATAGTTACGCCGAAAGTCATCAGGAGGGCGGAGGCTGGTTCCGGGATGTTGAAGATAAGCTCAAGGCGGTCCAATGTGCCGGTGTCAGTGGGCCACATATCGTAAATCTGTATTCGCCAATCGCCACAAGCATCGGTGCCGTCAAAAATCTCCAGTAGATAATCAGGTTCGGGCTTGAATCGGCCCGTAAAAGGCGCATTAGCATCTTCGATTGAGAGTTCGGCTTCGTCATCAAATATGGTATTTATGTAATTTTCACCTTCAAAAAACTCGCTAAACTCATACTTATTCAAGCACAACCAGGCACCGGTTGGGCTTTGTAAAATGAGCCGTAAATCGAATACCCGTGTATGAGTAATATCGACTTGAACATTAAGGTCGGTGATAACAAAAAAGTAGGGGACTTCTATAACTGCCTCGGTCATCGCAGAACCAGGTCCATTTGGGTCGAGCAGAGGCAGGTTGAACTCCCGGCCGCAAATGATGGGTCCCAGGTCAGCAAAAGCGGGAAAACAGAAACCCGCCCCGATGAGAAAAATGGCAACAATCCATTGTTCTATGCTGCGAGCATCCATACTCAGCCAACCAGCAACTTTTACCCCGTTAGAAATCCTGCCCGTCCGGTAGGCGGGAAAGCCCCGCTCTCGCTTTCTCCGTAATCCCTATGGGATGCCTTACGGCAGGAGTCCATAGGACTAACGCGGTTTATGTGCAAATAGTTATCAACATGAGGGCCCCGGCAAAAACAAGATACCGGAGTATACCCAGCTCACCACAGAAAGGATTTCCAGCGGGCCGAATTCTCCTCAGGTGTTGGAAATTATAATCTTATCGGACGATTTTGCAAGAAAAAATAAGAAATAACCGCAAAAAACACGGTTGGCATGGAGTATATGCAGGATTTTCGATGGACTAAACTATATTTCCTGGCTTTTTATTTTACTTCGAGAACGGAGTTAAAATCACCGAACTGGTTGGGTTCCGTTAGCTCATTATACGGGTCCTGCTGCCATTGGCCATCCACAACCAGCCGATAGCGATATTTGCCCTGGGGCACTTTTATCTTTGTTTGCCAGACACCGCTGCTACCGACTTTCTCCATCGGCGTCCTTGCCGGTTGCCAATTATTGAAGTCACCCGCAATCTGCACGCTATCGGCACGCGGATACAACGTTACAAAAACAATCGCATCGTCTATCTGGTTAACACCGTAATAGTCGGAGAGCTTGGTACTAATCCCAACCGGCTGTTCTCGGCTCAATTCACGGCCTATAGTGGCCTCCTCTGTCTGTATTTGGACCGTCGGACTACGGCCGGCGCCTTCGCCCAGACGAGCGCGCTGTTCTGCAAAATGTGGTTGTTTAGTCCTTGTAGCCGGCACAGTTTTTATCTCTGGCTTTGCCACCTTTAACAGCTCATCAGCGGTGGCACTAATTGATTCAAGCTGGCCAGCCAGAGAGTTGACCATCTGGTGGCGTTGTTGTTTGGCCTCAGCGCCTATAACCTCTTCGGCAAGCGCTTGAAAATCCTTATGTCCCTTGCTGGCAGGGTCGTATTCATTAATAGGCTGACCAAAACTGGATGCTTCCTTGATTTTAGTATTGAAATTAACAATAGTGTTGAACATCCTGTCGGCGAAGTGAGCACGCAGCTCCGCCAGGATTTCTCTGGCCATCTTCGTTCTTATATCATACATACTAGCCAAAACCTTCACGGCTACATTTTGAGTGCATCGCTCACAAAGGATTCTGAGGGTTTCAAGCTGTTTGCTGAGGCCGTGCAGTGCAAAGTATCCTGTCTCGACAGGAACGATAACATCGGTTGCCGCTGTTAGTGCATTGAAAGTTAACAGACCCACGGCTGGTGGGCAATCGACTATTGAGTAGTCATACTCGCCCGTCACCTGGTCTAAAGCTTGCTTTAAACAGCATTCGCGCTCATTAATTCCAGCCATCTGCTGCTCGAACGCCGACAGGTCTATACTGGCTGGCGCCAGCTCTAATCTATCGCTAATTTGCCAAAGCATCTCCGTCAGGCGTATTGGCTCGTTTCTGCTCCTGCTTATCAGAACATCATAGATACTTTGCTCAATCTGTTCCTCGGGCACAGCCAGACCGACTGCACAATGCGATTGTGGGTCCATGTCGACCAGCAGAATCCTCTTGCCTGCCTCAGCAAGAGCACTTGCGATGTTTATCGATACCGTTGTTTTGCCACAACCTCCCTTTTGATTAACAACCGCTATAGTTCTCATTGTTCTTCTCCAAGACAGGGGCTTTCACCCTTGAATAACCCACCAGAGGCAGAAAAACCCCTTTCCACTACAGAAAATGCCCTTTTGCGCACGCCGTAGAACCTTCGATTTCAATGCTAATAAACAACAAAACGACCACTAATACTATTCGGCAAAGAAAACCGAAAAACTTTATCTTTTTATAGGACGGGCCGATAAAAAGCGAAAATAACAATACCAATACCAGGCCGTTTCACATCGCCTGATAGGATAAGCAGGATTTATCAAAGCACGAAAAAGACACAAGTTCGTCTCTCGTCTCCCGTCGCTCGTGACCCGGTTTCGTATCTCGTGAAGCGTATCTCGGAAGAAGTGAAAAGCTTAAAACTAAAAGTGTAAAGCCAAAATGTAAAATTCAAAACGAGGGACGAAAAGAAGTTTTTATTTGCGGGGAATTAGATTTTGGGGTATTGTTGACCACGGATTTACACTGATTATTTTTAGCCACGAATTAACACGAATTATCACTAATCAATTTTAACCACTGATTAACGCAGATTGACACTGATTTTGTTTTGACCATAATTTCAATTTTGGGTATTGTATGGCGTGAAAATGGAATGTAGTATTGTAGGGAGTAAGAATGGGTAAGGAACATGAATATAGTGAATGCAAGATTACAAACCGAACCAATGGAGGGCTCGACCGATTTCTGAACTGGCTCTTCAGAGCTAACTACGGCCTATGGCTCAGCTCCTTGCAGCCAGTGGTCGCAGAATATCCGTAAATCGGCCATATCGACTGTATCGGAAAAGTCGATGTCGGCCCCATTACAGTCATTTAATCCGCCACAGTTATCATACATCCAACGATTAGCGAAAAATGCAAAGTCAAGAAAATCTACGCCATCCGGGCAGACAAAGTCCGGCACAAACTGCCAGCTAAGTAATGGATACTCCACTCCATCTACGCACATTCGCCAGTAATCGTTTGTCCCATTTGCGGTCTCACCCACAAAGTCCCAGCCGGCATCGGTAAAGGTGCTTCTGGTCTGCATCTGTGCAGTTGGCAGGCCTATCCCTCCATCACTTATGTTGCAGCCACTTGTTTCAATATCCCAGAAGGAATCGAATGTTTCTCCCGCT
>Ga0307432_1000925_pt1 | contig 19821 bp, 19 predicted proteins | sample SalMarWE160150MG_FD_202158 | JGI IMG/M metagenome (GOLD analysis project Ga0307432, IMG submission 202158) | Salt marsh sediment microbial communities from the Plum Island Ecosystem LTER, Massachusetts, United States - WE1603-150 | ecosystem: Environmental > Aquatic > Marine > Intertidal zone >...
TGGGCAGCTAATCGCGCTAAAATACCTTTAATGGACCTATTATGTTGGCACATCGCTTACAAAAGGCGAAAGAACGACTCAAACAAGGCTTCGTGCAATATTTGGGTTTATTTTAGGAAACATCACGGTAGGTGGCGAGCATTGGCTATTGCGTTGCTTTCCCTTTTAGAGATGAACGTGAGAATCCCTCTCATAGGATTGGCTTATTTAATAAGGCGGGATGAGACGAATCGAAGTCGATTGAGAGCGTATTTTAAGGTGCTCGAGTACATGTTTACAAAGGTCCCGGCTCTTTTGCAAAGAGGGCAAAAGAGGGGAGAAATCTGTAGGAGATGAAAAGACAATGAGTGGTGCTATTGGTTTCTAATGCATTCTACATGGAGGAAACTTGAGGCAAGAAAGAAATCGTCGCTGTTTGGTCACGGGTGGAACTGGCTTTGTGGGACACCATTTGGTGGCTTGCTTGCGTGCTCACAAATGCAGGGTTCAGGTACTGACTCGCAGGTCTTCTGACCAACTACAAAACCTCATCGATAGGGGTGTTGAAATTGTCCAGGGTGATATCCGCGATTACACAGACGTTCAGCGAGCCCTTGACGGTGTTGATATGCTTTTCCATCTAGCTGGTGAGAAGCATAAGCTGCAAGACTCTACATCTATCAATATTGAGGGGACACGCAACTTGCTGAAAGCTTGTTCTGGTGCTAATATACGGCATGTAGTACATGTAAGCAGCGTAGGAGTAGTCGGCCAGGTACCAAGCGAGCTTATTACAGAGGGAACACCTTGCCGCCCCCGGGGTCAATACGAGCGCACGAAATATGCCTCTGAACAGATTGCTCTGCGGTTTTATCTTGAGCGCAAGTTGCCACTCACGGTAATCCGCCCCGCAAACGTCTTTGGGGATTTGGACCCAGAAAAGCACCTACTTACACTAATGCGCCTCATTCAAAGCGGCTGGTTTCGATTTATCGGAAACGAGGATGCTATGCTTAATTACGTATATGCAGGCGATGTAGCCGAGGCTTGCTGGCAGGTCTCTACACTGTCTAGCACCATAGGGAAAGTATATATTGCATCAGATCCTTGTAGTCTTAAAGAATTCGTTGAAGTGATTGCTCATGAGTTGGGTGTTGCTCCTCCAAGTAGGAGGGTGCCTGTTTGGTTAGCTTATACAGCGGCAGCGGGGCTTGAAGCTGTTTCCCGCTTGCTACGACGCTCGTCTCCCCTTACGATGAACAAAGTCCGAGCAGCTCAATCTAAACATGTGTATAGTTCAGCGAAGTTTCGCCGCGAATGTCCTAGTTGGCCCTCAGTAGGTTGGAAGGAGGGGATAAGGCGCACCATTGCCTGGTATCGAGCTCAAAGCCTTTTGTAAATGCTATGAGTACCTCAATGACAATTTGCTATCTGGCGAATGCTCTCAGTATCCACACCCAACGCTGGGCGATACATTTCGCCAACCGAGGTTACGACATACACGTGATCTCCTTCCGACCTGGAGCGATTCCAGGCGTCCAAGTTCATAGTGTCCCTCCACCGGTGCCAATAAAGCAAATTGGCTACTTGCTTGTATTGCCACAAATTAACAGGTTACTTAAACACATCCGTCCCGACATCTTACATGCTCACTATGCCACTAGTTACGGCCTACTAGGAGCTCTCAGCAGGTATAGGCCACTAGTGATTACTGCTTGGGGCTCGGATGTACTTATTGCGCCAAAGCGTTCCAAGCTATCGCGCGCTGCGGTATTGTTCGCGCTACAGCGAGCAGATCTTGTTACCTCCATGGCTCATCACATGACGCGTACACTCGTAGAGCTAGGCGTTCCCCAAAACAAAATCGTCACCTTGCCTTTTGGCGTGGACACCACAATCTTCCATTCCAGATTGTCCGCACAAGAGCAGAGAAGAATAGATATCGTGTGTACTCGGAATTTTAGGCCGGTCTATAATGTTGAGCTGGTAATTCGTGCGTTGTCTCAAGTAGCTGTGTCTTACCCCGGAGTGCGATGTGTGCTTGTAGGGGATGGGCCTTTACGCTCCAAATTGGAGAAACTTGGGTGCAAACTGGGAGTGAAGTCTAATATTGGGTGGGAGGGCCAAGTTTCGCCACCTAAGGTTGCATGGTGGTTAAGTCAATCTAAAGTGTTTGTCACACCGGCGTTCTCGGACGGCAACAACGTTTCACTGAACGAGGCCATGGCTTGCGGGTGTTTCCCCATTGGTAGTGACATCCCGGCCAACCGTGAGTGGCTAGTGGATGGCGAGAATGGTTTCTTAGTACCTCCAGATCGACCGGATGTGTTAGCACAGCGTATCCTCCAAGCGCTTGAGTCTAATGATCTTCGCCTTCGCGCTGCCGAACGCAACTGGCAGATCGTTCAAGAACGTGCCGACTGGCATAAGAATATGACAGGTATGGAACAGTATTATCAGTGGTTAGTAAGCTAGCAGGCTATGACTTTTGGGATACTCAATCGTCATACGGATACGACAGATCGATAAATGACTAGAAGCTACGATTTTCCAAGGCGATCGATGAGAAAAAGATATTTGATGCACCCTTTGTGACGATTATCATCCCTTGTCGTGATGAGGGAAAATGCGTGGAGGAATGTTTTGATTCTATTGTTGCGAACGATTACGTGAAAAACAGGCTTAGGTATGTTGACGGAATGAGTGAGGACGGGAGATGAGATATTGGACGCGTCTTTTGACCCTTAGGTTATTGAAGAACTGGAAGCGTTTGGTATTCCACCAGACAGCACTAGGGAAGAGCTTAGGTGAGAGATTTGAAGGTAGCTATTTCGTCAATACTCGTGACTGTTGTAGCGGGCATTTCGACAAGGCTATTGCACTGTCTGTTTGAGGAGGAGCTAAACCAACTGCTCGAGGAGCTGCTGATTGTTCCTCCTGTTGCTTACAAGGACATTCGGGTGTTGGAGCGCCATGAGCAGGTAGTGTTGACCGATTCTGGCGGTGTGCAGAAGGAGGCTTGCATCCTCAGGGTACCTTGTGTCACATTAAGACAAGAGACGGAGTGGGAGGAAACAGTGCGGATGGGGTGGAACTTGCTGGCGGGTGCTGATAAAGAGAGTATCTTAAGGGCTGTAGAGCAGTTTTCTGATTTTATCTCTCTCAGCCCTCAAGTTGTCCTCTATGGAGTTGGTGATGCTAGTAAGAGAATCGTTGAGATCATCGCAGCTTTTCTTGGAGGAACTGGAATATGAACATCTGGATCTTCAATCACTATGCCGTCACTCCCGACATGCCCGGCGGTACGCGCCATTAGGGCAGATAAAACGGGAGGAAACTTGGATTATCCTACAGCGATGTCAGCACCTCTTGTCAGCGTGATTATTCCGACGAGGCAAGAGAGGGCTACAATTGGCAAGTGCCTAGACTCCATACTAGGGAATTCGTATCCTTTGGACAAGCTTGAGGTTATCGTCGTCGATGGGATGAGTAAGGACGGCACATGGAGGGTCGTGGGAGAATACGCGGCACAGCATCCAAATGTTGTAAAGCTTCTGGTCGACAATAAATTGACAACACCGGTAGCATTGAACATGGGGATAAGGACTGCAAAAGGTGATGTCATTGTGATACTTGGAGCCCATAGCTATACGAAGGAAGATTTCCTCCAGCAAGCTGCTAAAGTGCTTTCTGAGCATCCTGAAGCTGATTATGTTGGTGGTGTAGTACAGGGTATCGGTAGAAGTCTGTTGGAAATCGCCATTGCACTAGCGCTCAGTTTGCCTTTTGGGGTAGGTAATGCCAGATTTAGAACAGGAAGCTACGAGGGGTTTGTTGATACTGTTGCTTTTGATGCATACCGGTGCCACATCTTCCAAAAGACTGGAGGCTTTGATGAGGAGTTTATCCGCAATCAGGACGATGAGTTCAACTACCGCTTGACCAAGAGTGGGGGCAAGATCTATTTGGCTACGAGGATCCGATCTTGTTACTATGTTCGACCTTCCCTGCGGAAGTTCTGGGCTCAATACTTTCAGTGCGGTTACTGGAAAGTTCGAGTTATTCCAAAACACCGACTACCCGCTTCCTGCTGGCACGTGGTACCTACAGCCTTCGTCATCAGTTTGGTTGCGAGCGGTATATTGGCCATCTGGAGTTCCTGGGGACTCTATGCTCTGAGCACCATTGCGGGATCATATCTAGTGACTTCGCTACTATTTTCTTTGATCATCTCCGCTGAGAACAGTTGGGGTTACCGTGACGAAGCGGGAAAGTTAGTTTTTTCGGCGTACTGAATAGATGTAGGGGCAAAACGAGAAATTTTAAGCAATTTAGCCTAGGAGGGTAGGTAAGTGAAGCCAGGGAGTGGGAGGCCCTTTGTCTCAATTATTATCCCTTGTCGCAATGAAGAGAAGTTCATTGGCAAGTGCCTGGACTCCATTATTGCTAATGATTATCCCAAAGACAGGCTAGAGGTTTTCGTTGTTGACGGCAGAAGTGAAGATAGCACAAGACAGATTCTGCAGAGTTACGGTGACGCTCACGAGTACATTACGCTCTTAGACAACCCCAAGAGGATTACCCCTTGTGCGTTTAATATTGGCATCAACTGCGCAAAGGGTGAAGTTATAATACTGATGGGTTCGCATTCGACCTACAAAGAAGACTACATATCAAACTGTGTCGCATGTTTGCGCAAATATAATGCGGAAAATGTCGGGGGGATCGTGAAGATTTTGCCAAGAAATGAGACGCGCTTTGGCAAAGCAATTGTGCAAGCTATGTCGCACCCTTTCTGCACAGGGCCGGCGTACTACAAGACTGGTGTTGATAGACCTCGGTGGGTCGACACCGTTTTTGGTGGATGTTACAGAAAGGATGTGTTTGAGCGGATTGGACTTTTTAATGAAGCTCTAGCTAGAGGCCAAGATATGGAGTTCAATGTGCGCTTGAGGAAAGCGGGCGGGCGGATTTTGTTGATGCCTAGTATTATTAGCTACTATTATCCTCGCAGCAGCTTCATGTCCTTTTGCAGGCACGCTTTGCGGAATGGTGTCTGGGCAATCTACCCGCTGAAATTCACTAATCACATACCAGTTTCAGGGAGGCATTTTGTCCCATTGCTGTTCGTGGTTAGCTTGGTAACCACCGGGGCATTGTCATTCCTTTCCTACTGGTTCTTGTGGCTATTCGGGTTGATACTTGGTTCGTACACTATTCTGACTCTCTATTTTTCGGTTAAGCTCGCCATTCAAGAAAGAGAAGTCTCATACTCGGTTACATTGCCTGTCGTATTTAGTGCATTCCATTTCTGCTATGGGTTAGGGTCTATTTGGGGGGCGATAAAGCTATTATTGCCAGTTGAGAAACGAGGCAAGCATGCTTAAGAGATTGTTTGATTTTAGTGCGTCTCTAGCGGGGCTTATGATTGTCTTCCCTATAATGGTTGTCATAGGGCTGTGGATAAAGCTGGATTCCAAAGGCCCGATTCTTTACCGAGGAACAAGAGTCGGCAAGGATGGTAAGAAGTTTCATATCCTTAAGTTCAGGACTATGGTCGCTAACGCCGATAAAATCGGCGGATCTTCTACTGCAGGGGACGATCCACGATTGACAAAAGCCGGAAAGTACCTCAGAAAATATAATATTGACGAGCTGCCGCAACTTGTCAATGTGCTTAAGGGTGAAATGAGCATCGTTGGTCCCAGACCGGAAGTCCAAATGTACGTGGACATGTTCACCGAAGAAGAGAAAACTATCTTGACGGTTCGCCCGGGGATGACGGACTGGGCTTCTTTGTGGGATATCGATGAGGGGGCCATTCTGGCGGGAAGCCCCGATCCAGAGAAGACCTATGTGGAAAAAGTTAGACCGAAGAAGATCCGACTTCAAATGGCGTACGTACAAAATCATTCCTTTTGGGGGGACGTCAGAATTATTTTAGAAACGCTTAAAGCGATTTTGGGTCGTGAAACTACACAAGATCCTGAGGCACGCTTTAAGGAGCTTCTCCGGAAAAGTGCTCCGAAGAGTACAGGAAGCTAACCGCCTTCGGTCGGAGCGCTTTACTAGTAGAGAGCTTCCAAAATAATCTTGCAATATCTGGATAGCAGGGTAAACTTTCCTTCACAACGTATCTCTCTGTAAAAAGGAGGAAAGCCATGCCATTTAAGAGTCGCAGAGCCAAGTTAGTACTGGCTGACGCCGTACGGCAGCAATTGATTACAGTGAGTCGTGCGCGCACCGAGGCGAAAGCTCGTGTGGAGCGGGCAAAGATGCTGCTTTCCTACGCAGATGGAGAATCGGTCTCCGCCATCGCCCGAGCATTGTACACCAACCGTCCGAAGGTGGAGCGCACGATCGACAAAGCGCTGCAATGGGGGGTGGTGACAGCACTTGATGACCTACCGCGTCCTGGCCGACCTCGAAGGATCTCCGATGAGGCGCGGGCTTGGTTAGTGGCTCTGGCCTGTCAGAAGCCTAAAGAGTTGGGGTATGCCCAGGAGCTGTGGACCACACGACTGCTGGCCAAGCACGTCCGGAGTCACTGCGAGGCCGTAGGACACCCCTCTCTTGCTCGCCTGGCTCCGGGAACGGTCTCTAAGATCCTTGCCCAGAGCGAGATCCGGCCTCACAAGATCTCCTACTACCTGGAGCGACGTGACCCGGAGTTCGAAATGAAAATGGCACAGGTGCTCTACGTGTACAAGAAAGTGGAGCTGCTACGCGAGAAGGGAGCCCAGGAGGAGAAAGCGATGCCAGCTATCCTCTCCTACGATGAGAAGCCCGGTATTCAGGCGCTGGAGAACAAGGCACCAGACCTACCCCCCGTTCCAGGCTTGTACTCAGAGATCTCCCGCGACCATGAATATGTGCGACACGGTACACTCAGCCTCTTGGCTGGGATCGATCTATTGAACGGCCAAGTGCTCAGTCGGGTGGAGCGACGGCATCGTAGCCGCGAGTTCATCGCATGGTTAAAGATGGTCGACGCACACTATCCAGACAACATCAAGATACAGATTGTGCTGGACAATCATTCGGCACACGTTTCCAAGGAGACCCGCTCCTACTTGGCAACTGTGCCAAATCGCTTTGAGTTCATCTTTACCCCCAAACATGGGTCGTGGCTGAATCTCATCGAAGCGTTCTTCTCCAAGATGACCCGCAACATGCTCCGTGGCCTTCGTGTTCATTTGCTTGATGAACTGAAAGCACGGATCGAACAGTATTTGAAGGAAATTAACCAGGCCCCCGTGATCTTCCGCTGGAAACATGGGCTGGACACGATCTCAGTGGTATAGCTAGACTGCTATGTTAAATAAGAATCGATCTACTAGTTGGCGAAGAGCCGTCAGAGTTTGACAGCTGATATGTTGTATTGTATAGTGCAAGACCGTTAATCAAGAATCTAAGGAGAAGCACATTGAGCTGCAATATCCCTGTCGAGCTTCAGTTGCGTCTGTATGGGACGATGCTGCGAATTCGAATCTTCGAGGAGCGTGCAGCAGAGCTGCTCGAAGCGAATGAGATCAAATGCCCGACCCATCTTTATATCGGCCAGGAAGCAATTGCAGCCGGCGTCTGCGTCGCTTTGCGGCAAGACGATTATATCTTCGGCACACATCGGTCTCACGGTCACTATCTCGCCAAGGGCGGAGACATGAAGCAGATGATGGCCGAGCTATTCGGCAAACGGACAGGCTGCTCGAAGGGCCGTGGCGGCTCCATGCACCTGGTAGCCCCAGAGGTCGGTCTCTTAGGCACAGCACCACTTGTCTCTGGAATTATCCCTATAGCAGTTGGAGCCGCACTGGCCTCGAAGCTGCGAGCTGAGGACCGGGTAAGCATCGCTTTCTTTGGGGACGGAGCTACGGATGAAGGAATCTTCTATGAGTCTGTGAATTTTGCGGCGCTCAAGAAGCTGCCCGTGATCTTTGTCTGCGAGAACAACTTCTTTGCTACCCATCTCCATATAAGCGAGAGGCGTGTCAGGGACAATATCGTCAAAATAAGTGACATTTATGGGATGCCCGGCGTGATAGTGGATGGGAACAATGCAGTCGAAGTCTACTACGCTGCGGATAGAGCGATTGCACGCGCTCGAGCAAGGGAAGGGCCAACTTTGCTTGAATGCCGAACCTATCGCTGGCGTGGCCATGTTGGACCGAAATGGGACCTAGATGTAGGGTTGAGGAGAAAGCAGGAGCTTCCGAAATGGTTGGCCAAAGACCCAATTGTACGACTGAAGAAATACTTACTTGAAGACGGGACGCTGTCACTGGAGGAGCTAAAACGACTTTCAGCTGACATCGAACAAGAGGTTGAGGACAGCATTGCAAAAGCCCGGGAGGCGTCGCCACCCAAGGAAGAAGAACTCATGGACTACGTCTTCCGGAAGAACAAAAGATAGGAGAATCACCTTGCACAGGATCAGTTATGCTGAAGCAATCCGAGAAGCCTTTGTGCAGTTGTTAGCACGTGATCCGCGCGTCTTTGTGATCGGCCAAGGGGTCTGGAGCCCCTGGTACGTTGGCACGAGCATGGAGGATCTCGACAAACAATTCGGAAAGGATCGCGTTATCGACACTCCCGTCTCGGAGAATGGGACAACCGGCGTAGCTATCGGAGCGGCAATAGCCGGCATGCGGCCCATTGTTGTACATCCGCGCATGGATTTCATGTTACTGGCTGTCGACCAGATCGTAAACGAGGCGGCGAATTGGCACTACATGTGCGGAGGGCAAGTGAATGTTCCGATCGTCATCCGCCCCATCATTAATCGGGGAGGGGAACAAGCCGCTCAGCATTCCCAGGCCTTGCATGCGTGGTTCATGCACGTGCCCGGCATCAAGGTCGTTATGCCAAGCACACCGTATGATGCTAAGGGCTTGTTGTGCGCTGCTGTTGAGGACGAGAACCCTGTGATGTATATTGATGATCGCTGGCTCTACGAGGAAATAGGAGACGTGTCTGAAGAACTTTATTCTATACCGATCGGCAAAGGTGTGCTACGTCGAGAGGGGAAAGATGTCACCGTGGTAGCCATTTCGTATATGGCGCATGAGGCTGTAAAAGCTGCGAAACTCCTCGAAGAGAGCGGCATTAGTGCCGAGGTCGTTGACTTGAGATCTCTCAAACCACTAGATACGGAGATCATGTTCCAATCGGTAAGCAAGACGGGCCGGCTAGTCGTAGCCGACGGTGGATGGAAGACATGTGGGGCCGCAGCGGAGATTGCTGCACTTGTGGCCGAAAAGGCGTTCGTTCACCTAAAGGCTCCTATTGAGAGGGTAGCTTTGCCCGACTGCCCCGCTCCTATGAGCGCGCCCTTAGAGAAAGCGTATTACCGCAAAGCAAAGCATATTGTCGCAGCCGTAGAGAAGGTCTTGAGTTAATCTGTCAGAGCATTAAAGGAGGAGCACACTTAGTCCATACTGCTTGGGAGTTCACAGGTATAGATTATTCGGCACAGATTCAAAAGGTGAGACAAAAGGATAAGGCAATTATTAAAATACCTTTAATTGAAAGGCTGTTTAGCTGGGGGGTAAAAGATCTGCGAGTTGGTGCCTGGACATTGGACTAGATCATTATAATGGTGCAGAAATCCCGAATTCTGTATTCACCATAGAAGCGGCGCACATTCAAGAGCTGAGTTTAACAGTGTCTTGCACGCTTTCTGACCGAGGGGCCCAATGACAACAAATTATACTGCTATAACAGAAAAACCAGGGCTCAGTGTAACACCCGAACAATTGGCAATGGCCTATACGCGGTATACTACTGCAGCTAGGTTTTGTGATGACAAGGATGTATTAGAGGTAGCTTGTGGCCCTGGGTTCGGATTGGGTTATTTAGCCAAGAAAGCCAGAAGGGTGGTAGCGGGAGATATCGATGAAGAGCTCTTAGCCCTCGCTCAGGAGCGTTATAAAGATAGGAAGAATATTGAGCTGAGGGTTTTCGATGCCCATCAGTTACCTTTCGAGGATTATAGCTTTGATGTCGTCATCCTGTTTGAAGCGGTCTACTACTTATCCCAGCCAGAAATGTTCCTTGATGAGTGTCATAGGGTTCTTCGAAAGAACGGCGTGCTCCTCCTTTCTACGGCAAACAAGGATTGTCCTGAATTTGTACCAAGCCCTTTCAAAGTTCGATATTTCTCGGGAACGGAATTACTCGACTTACTCCGCAGGCATGAGTTTGAGGCTGAGCTCTTTGGTTCTTTTCCTCTGAAAGCTATATCAATAAAGCAAAAACTTGTATCCATTACCAGAAGAGCGGTTGCTGCGTTTCATCTCATGCCTGGGTCATTGAAGATCAGAGCTATTCTCAAGAGAGTCTTCTATGGTCAACTCTTGATACTCCCGGAGGAGCTAGAGGATGGGATGATCGAGGCTTGCCCGCTTGAGCCCATTTCACGGGATACTTCCGGGACACAGTATAAAGTCTTATATACGGTAGCTCGGAAGCAGGAGACTTGATGTACTGGATAGGATGGGGCACGGTGGAGTGAGAAGTTGTTATTGCTCCGGTGGCTGATGGTGTAGAAGGGATGCTGTATAGTTAGAAAGAAGGGGAGTGGCTAACAGAGCGCGCCGTGACTAGGACGGTTGCCTTAACGAGTTATCACAATCTGCTCATGCAAGAATTCGCTATGGAGGTGAACAAAATGACCTATAGAGCCCCGTTTGTGGATCCCGGAAAGAACTACAAGATGATAAAGGATGAAATCGATGCTGCCTACCAGGAGGTGATGACCAGGGGCGATCTCATAATGCGGGACCAGCTGAGGGCGTTTGAGGAAAACCTCGCCCGATTTGTCGGGACTAAGTATGCCGTGGGTCTGAACAGCGGCTACGACGCTTTACATATCTCCATGTTGGCGGCGGGGATAGGACTGGGAGATGAGGTGATCGTCCCCGCACATACATTTGTCGCGACAGCATCCGCTGTTGTCAATGCGGGGGGCACGCCTGTCTTGGTTGATGTTGGCAAGGATTACAATATTGATGTCGAGAAGATTGAAGAAGCGATTACGCCTCGAACTAAAGCCATCCTCCCGGTTCATCTCAATGGCAGGGTTTGTGAGATGGAAACGATTATGAGCCTTGCGCAAGAACATGATCTGATGGTGGTCGAAGACGCATGCCAGTCGCTGGGTGCAACGTTCAATAGCCAGAGGGCAGGGACGTTTGGACTGACTGGCTGTTGGAGCTTCTATCCCTTCAAGATACTAGGAGGATACGGAGACAATGGTGCCATTACGACTGATGATCCTGAAGTAGCTAAGTATGCTAGACTTCTTCGCTACAATGGTGAAGATAAGGAAACAGGTGCCTACTATCACCATGGTTTTACGTGTCTGATGGATAATCTACAAGCAGCATTTCTTGACGTTAAGCTTCGTCATTTACCGGAGTGGATCGAACGCAGGCGAGCAATTGCAGCGCGGTATAGAGACGGCTTAAGTGGGGTCGGTGATCTTACATTGCCGCATTTTAGCGATCCAAGGTTTGAAGACGTTTACCAAAACTACGTGGTTCGAACCAGCCAGCGAGATGAACTGGTAAAGTATCTGGAGGAAAATGGCGTTGAAGTCCTCATCCACTGGCCGAAGCCTTACTATCAGTATGAAGGTTTAGGATTAAGTGATAGAGGTTTTCCGGAGACGGAAGCAATCAGCAAAGAAGTCCTATCTTTACCGATGAATGTGGAGCTATCGGATGAACAGGTAGAGTATGTGATAAAGAGGATTCAAGAATTTTTTGGTTCCTCACGGTTAAGGTAACCCAGAGAAAGACTGAAGAGATGAGTCTCTCGCCGAGCCGCAGAGACGCAAAGAATGATAACCAAGAATTCTTGGCAAGGGAACGCAAAGAATGACGGAAAACGAGATAGGAAAGATTGTTGTTGACGCCGCGGTGTCGGTCCACCGAGATCTCGGCCCTGGTTTACTGGAAACGGTCTATGAGGTAGTGTTAGCCCATGTGCTGAGACAACGTGGCTTGGCAGTGGAGCGTCAGGTTCCCGTTCCCATCGAATATTGTGGAATTAGATTCGACGAGGGTTTCCGAGCGGACATAATCATCGAGAACAAGGTCATCCTGGAGCTCAAGTCGGTACAGACGGTGAGCAATGCCCACAAGAAGCAGCTGCTCACGTACCTGCGGCTGACTGGACTCAAGCTTGGGTATTTGCTTAATTTTGGTGAGGCCCTCATGAAGGACGGAATCACACGAACGGTGAACAAGCTGGATGAAGCCCAGTAATTCTTGGCGTCTTAGCGAGAGAAAAAGCTTGGCCTCTCGCAAAGCCGCGAAGAACGCAGAGAACAGAAAAGGACAGTTGTGGTTAATGAGTAAAAAACAGTATTGAGAAGCAGTTCTTGGCGATCACTGCGTCTTGAGTGAGTGCAACGAACAGGCGAGAGAAAAAGCTTGGCCTCTCGCAAAGCCGCGAAGACGCACAGAACAGCAGAAAACAGGCTAAAGAGGAATACAGGAGAATCAGAAAGAAGAGAAATGAGAAGCTGGAATCCTTGGCGAGCTTAGCGTCTTAGCGAGAAAACGAATATGTCAGAAGGAGTTTATTTTCTACCCCTTACCTTGCCCGGAGCGTGAGGAGCCAATTTTTTAATCTCAATTTCTGACGCTGAAGGCGGTGAAGAACAGCATGAAGAAGCTATCGCGTGTTACTCAGACTTTCACAGAATCTGTAATTCGAGAGATGACCCGGATTAGTGATGCCGTTGGCGGATACAACCTCGCACAAGGGTTTCCAGACTTCGAGGCTCCTAAAGAAATAAAACAGGCGGCTCTCAAAGCCATTCAAGATGGTTACAATCAATACCCAGTTACTTTTGGGGAACCAGAATTGCGCGAGGCAATCGCTAAGAAAGTGGCGGTATATAACAAGATATCCTGTAATCCTGAAACTGATATTACTGTCACCTGTGGTGCTACAGAAGCAATGATTGCAACGCTCAAGGCTGTTGTCAATCCGGGTGATGAGATTATCATCTTTGAACCTTTTTATGAGAACTATGGGCCAGACACCATCCTTTCTGGAGCCAAACCGCGCTATGTTACGCTCCGCCCACCGGAGTGGAACTACCTGCCTGAAGAGCTGGCGGCTGCGTTTAACCATCAGACCAAAGCTATCATTATTAACACACCCAACAACCCAACGGGAAAGGTATTTTTCAGGAGAGAACTAGAGGAGATCTCTCAGCTCTGTGTGAAGTGGGACTGTTTAGCGATCACCGATGAGATTTATGAACACATCCTATACGATGGTGAACAACACGTATCCATCGCTTCGCTGGATGGCATGAAAGATAGAACTATTACGATCAATTCAATTTCTAAGACCTATTCAGTTACCGGTTGGCGCGTTGGTTGGGCGATTGCGAATGAGCGGATCACGAATGAGGTAAGGAAAGTGCACGATTTTCTAACCGTTGGTGCGCCTACACCCTTTCAGCAAGCAGCGGCATTTGCTCTGAATAACATGCCAGAGTCCTACTACGAGGAGCTGCGTGTCAGGTACCATGAGTTGCGTAGGATGCTCTTTGAGACATTATCTACAATTGGGTTCAAGCCTTGGTTGCCTAAAGGGGCATACTACATTATTGCTGGTATAGATAGCCTGAAGGACAGGCTGGCAGCAAAGGATGATGTTTCTTTCAGCCGAAAGTTGATAGAACGTACTGGGGTTGCCACTGTTCCTGGAACGTCGTTTTACGCCTCTCCCGGTAAAGGAGGGGATCAGGTCAGATTTTGCTTTTGTAAGAAAGTACAAACGCTGGAAAAGGTAAAAGAAGGGTTACAGGCAATACAAGCAAGTATCAGTGAGTAAACTACCGTGACTTCAGTTCCTGATAGGTTGCTTCTCTATAATAAACGAGGATTATGGCGAAGAAGGCTCCAAAGAGGAAGAAGATATCTCATAACCTGCGGATGAGGCTTCCGTTTGAGCGGCTGATGGTTTACCTGATCGCCCTGTTCGTCTTCTCGATGCCGCTCTTCATCTGGCCGGGGGTGACGGAGTACGGTTACGGTAAGTCGATCTTTGCCTTGGTCGGGGTCTCGGTCTTACTGATCCTGTGGGGAATCTACGCTTGGGTAAAGGGAGAGAGGGAGATCCGCCTCCCGTGGATCACCTTCCCTGTTCTCGGACTGGTCCTCGTCTGTCTCCTCTCGCTCATTCACGCTGCAAACGGCCGCGTGGTGATCCAGAGCCTGGCACTTGTTATCTTCTTCTTCCTATTCTACCTCGTGGTAGTAAACGTGGTAAGAGAAAAGCGCGATGTCACCCTGATCCTTTACTCTTTGCTCCTCTCTGCTTTCTTCGCCTCCCTCTATGGTCTGTTGCAGCACCTGGGGGTGATGCGCGGCGCCCACGGTGGCCATGGCTTGGGAGAGGTCATCTCAACGATGGGGAACCGTAATTACCTTGGCGGGTTTCTAGCCTATCTTCTTTTCCCGTCAGTGATTTTGATCGTGCGTCTTCACTCACGCGTCCTGCGTGCTCTAGCGATAGTCCTTTTATCCTTTAATTTCGGGATGGTAATGCTCGTTCAGCAAACTGGAACGCGGCTAGGGCTGTCTGTTGCTGCGGTGGCCCTCCTCCTCGGGTGGGCCATCTTCCGACCAATCGAACCGATCCGCAAGAGCCGCGCCTGGCTGATCGCTTTGTTGTGTGTCCTTGTATTCACGTTCCTCGTTGAGGCTCCGTCTGGCCCGCTCAATTCGGTCGTCGGATTGTCCGCTGATGGCCGCTCGTGGCTGGGGAGGCTTTGGGAGCGCAACGTAGACAAGGTTCGCATCTGGGACTGGTGGGTCGGCTGGGAGATGTTCAAGGACCACCCTGTTGTGGGAGTGGGTCTGGGAAACTACAAGTTGAACTTCATTCCCTACAAGGCGGCTTTCCTCGCCTCCCCCCAGGGGGCTGGCTATAACTTCTACATCGAGCGCGCCGCGCAGGCACACAACGAGTACGTACAATCAGTCGCCGAGCTTGGCTCGCTCGGGTTCCTCGCGCTGCTTACGCTGCTCATAACAGTACCCCTCTCTCTTTGGGTCAGGCTCCGTCGGAACCCGGATGAGGGCGATCGGTTTGACCTTCTCCTTCTCGCCTGCGGGGTCGTTACCTTCCTTGCCCACGCGATGGCCAGCTTTCCGGCCCACCTTCCTGCTTCTTCGCTCGTCCTCGTTCTCACGCTCGGTCTTGCCTCCGCGCCCACCTACGGGGAAGGGGCAACGAAGACCGTCCACCTCAAGGGCTGGCCTCTCAAGGTGGTTGCTGCGGCCCTTCTTGTTATCTGTCTCGGCGTCTCTGTGATCGGGGTCCGCGACTACCGCGCCAATCTCCTCCTCGGTCAAGGGACGAGACAGCTTCAGATGGGGCAGGTGCGGCTCGCTGAAGCGACGCTTGAACGGAGCCTGCGGCTTGACTTCTGCCCGCGGCAGACCTACTACTACCTGGTAACAGCCAAGCTCAAACAGGGACGTTACGACGAGGCGATGGCCGACCTTGAGACGTGCCTCACCTGCTTTGTCGATGAATCGGTCTACCTTACTTTTGCGAACCTCGCCGTCAACCTAGGAGAGACAAAGAAGGCACGCGAGACCGTAGAGCTGCTCCTTTCCACCCACCCGCACCCTGATATCCGGATCCAGGCGGAGTACCTGCACGGGGTAATCGCTATCCGGGAAGGGGATTACTCCCGCGCCACCCAAGAGCTGGAGGACCTCGCCCAGGCCCACCCCAGCTTCGAGCGGACCTACATCGCCCTAGGCGACCTCTACCGTGGGCGGGGGATGCCAGTTAACGCGCGCAAGAACTACGAGACGGTCCTCAACCTGATCGAACAGAAACTCACCAGCGCGGAGAAGAGGCTCTCCTCGGCCACCTCCCTGCCGTACGATGAGTACGCCAAACTGCGAAGCGAGATCGACGTCCTCAAGCAGGAGAAGGAGGCGGTCGAGGCTGGCCTTGCCAAACTTCCTCCTCGTTGATTCTTCCGTAATGCTTCAGAAGAAGACTTTATCCAAAGGAGCAACAGAGGTGGACGGCAGAAGCTGTTGCTCGTTGTTTATAAGAAGGTGAAGCTAGATTGTGGTGTCTCTCATTGCTAACGCAGCTTGCTTCAAATGCTTAGGCTGGAGGAAAGGAACTTTCTGTGCTCTGCGGTGAATGTTTGTAAGATTAGCTGGGGTAAAGGAGGTAGAAATGCAAAGAAGGTTCAAGATCATTGTCCAAAGGAGCGAGGAGGGCTACGTAGCTTATCCTCTGGGGTTAAAGGGGGTTGTGGTGGGCGATGGAGATAGTGAGACGGTCCAAAGTCCAGCGTCCAAAGTCCAGGGTCTGAAAGCCGGGGGGAAATAGGAGACATCATAGCGATTAAACGTTTTGAAGATATCGAGGCATGGAAAGCCGCTCGAGAGCTAACCCGAGCGATCTATCGCGTAGCGGCTCAGGGAAAGTTTGCCAAAGACTTTGGGTTGCGCGATCAGATCCAACGAGCCGCCGTTTCTATAATGGCAAATATCGTTTACCCCGTGAAATACATGAGATGGACATTATTTCACGGGGCAGGGGTTTCGATAGCAACTCAGATGACGAATTTGTCCGCTTTTTGAGGTATGCGTTGAGGTCAGGGACGGAAGTTCAATCACACTTATACGTTGCTGTTGACCAAAAGTATATATCAGAAGGGAACTTCGACGATCTATACAAGCAAGCAACGGAGGTTAAGAAGAAGATCAGTGGCTTCATCCGGTACTTAAGGAATTGACATTGGACATTGGACGTTGGACCGCGAAGACTTTCTTCGCTACCTAAGGGGGGATGACTTTGAAACTCAGACGTTGGGCGCTGGACGTTGGACCTTGGACCAGATCGACGCGCCGAACGCGGGCTATGTTTTTCCTGCTCGCGGATATTGCTCTCGTTGCTCTCTCCATGACGGTGGCCTTCCTCTTAAGGTTTGAGGGACGAATCCCTTCACAATACATGGAGGACCTGTGGATTCTAATCTTGATCGCCATGGTAGTGAAGATCCCCGTCTTTTACCTCCAGAGGCTCTATCATATCAGTTGGTCTTACGTAAGTGTTCGGGAACTAATGTCGGTTTTTAAGGCGGGCTTCTACAGTTCCCTTCTTCTGGGGACGGCCCTCTTTATCCTGAGGACTACCCCGGTCTTTATCGGCTTTCCTAGGTCCATCCTGTTCATCGATTTCTTCCTGACGATTACCTTGATCGGGGGTTTCCGATCGACTAAGCGGGTCTACCTGCAATTCGTCAAAGGGTTCCCCGTGGAGGGGAGGAGAACATTGATTGTCGGGGCCGGGGATGCCGGGGAGCAGCTTCTGCGGAGTATGCTCAAGTCTGGCCATAGCGATTACCTTCCCGTGGGATTCGTCGATGACGATCCGGCCAAGCTTTCGACCTCAATCCAAGGGATCAAGGTATTGGGTACAAGAAAGCAGATTCCCCAACTTGTAGAAGCTTATGACATTGAAGAGCTGTTGATTGCTATACCCTCCGTCTCCTCCAAGGTCATCAAGGAGACGGTCGAGATAGGCAGGAAGGCCAAGGTAAAGTCGATGAAGATCCTTCCTGATATCAGCGAGATCCTTTCTGGTAGCGTGGGCTTAGCCAATGTGCGAGAGGTCCAGTTAGAGGATCTTTTGGGGAGGGAGTCGGTCAAGATCGATACCCAGGAGATCAGGAGCTATTTAAAAGGTAAGACCGTTCTGGTCACCGGAGCGGCCGGCTCCATCGGCTCGGAGCTCTGCCGTCAGATTGCCAAGTTCCAGCCGCAAGAGCTCATGATGTTGGATCATGAGGAGACGGGGCTCTTTAAGATCGAGCGGGAGCTTGGGGAAAAATTTCCCGGCATAGAGCGTATTGCGATATTAGGGGATATAAAGGATGAGGGGAAGATGGAGAGAGTCTTCACCCAACACAAGCCAGAAGTGATCTTTCATGCCGCTGCCTACAAACATGTGCGGATGATGAAGGAGCACCCAGATGAGGCGGTGAAGAATAACATCTTTGGTACAAAGGTCCTGGGGGAGACCGCGATCAAGGCTGGGGCAGAGAAGTTCATCTTGATCTCTACGGATAAGGCGGTCAACCCGGTTGGAGTGATGGGGATGTCCAAGCGGGTTGCGGAGATGGTTATCCAAGACCTCAACCAGAGAGGGATGACAAGGTTCTCGGCGGTGAGATTCGGGAACGTCCTGGGAAGCCGCGGGAGCGTGATCCCGATCTTTGAGGAGCAGATCAAGAAACGTGGTCCGGTGACGGTGACCGATTCCCGGATGCGCCGCTACTTCATGATGACCTCCGAGGCCGTGCTTCTGGTCTTGCAGGCGGGAGCCATAAGTGAAGGGGGGGAGATCTTCGTTCTGGATATGGGGGAGCCAGTGAACATCTTGGACCTTGCCAAGGAGATGATCAGACTCTCAGGATATGAGCCGGATACGGATATCCCTATCAGTATTACCGGCCCCGGTGAAGACGAGAAGCTCTTTGAGGATATCCTGACGGCAGAGGAGGGCACCGAGGCCACTAAGTATGAGCAGATCTTCATTGCCAGGATGAACGCTGGGCTCTCTTTGGCGGAGCTGTCGAGGTGATTACAGCATCCTTCTGTTGCCTTCTCCTCTCTTGTGTATTATAATACTCGGCGCAAAGTAATACAGGGAGGTGGTTCTATGCCGGTGGTCACCGTACGCATGGATGAAGAGTTGGTCCGTAGAGTTGAGGAACTGGCCAAGTTGCAGGGAGTAACACGCAGCGCATTGATTAAGCAGTCCCTGCGAGAGGCTGTAGAGCGCCGCTCTGCAAGTCACGTTCGAGAGGCTGCCTTGGCCCTGCGCCAAGGGAGAAAGCCCGGTAAAGAGATCGATTGGGCAAAGATCGAAAAGGAGCTTCAAGAGACTGAACCGCAGTTTCCTACAGTCGAGGAAGCGATCGCCCACTCACGAAGAAGACCAACTCCGGCAAAGTGACTAGGAAAGCGAGAGTCCTGATCGATACGGACGTTTTCGTCATCGACCTCCGCTACCACCGGGATCCCAAGTATTCCGAGAATCGCGCTTTCTTAGAGCGAGTAAGGCAAGGGGAGTTCGTAGGCCGGATCACCGTGTACAATTTGATGGAGGTATGCGGCATCCTCTCCTTTAACCTGAGCTCCCAGAGTTTGGAGGAGTTATTCATGGGCTTGGCGACAAGATACAATGTGGCGATCCTCTTTCCTCCCGATGAAGAGGAGAGGACCTGCTTTGACCCTGTGGAAATTTTGGAGACGATGAAACAAAAGTTTAGCTTTGGAGATGCCTTAATTGCAGAGCTGGCCCAAAGGCATAGGAAATGGTTGGACCTTTTTGTGACTTGGAACGCAGTTCACTTCGCGGACAAGCTGCCTCTCCGGGTGGTGACACCCGGTCAGATAGGAAGGAGATGAAGCTGTTGCAAGCGCCTTTTTTCGCTGGTCTTACTCTTCGCACGATTCCAGCGGTTGAAGAATGCAATTGGAGCAGCCAGGAACATGTTCGGTCGTTATCCCCCTTGTTTTGGCAGTTCATCAGCGTATAATGATTATGCAATTTGCGTAACGTGTATTGCGTAACAAAGGGGCGGATATGGAGAACCCGTTTGTCTATGGGAAGGTGGCACGGGGCGAGTTCTTCGCCGATCGCGAGGCGGAGAGCGAAGAACTGATGGCCGACATCGCCTCGGGGCAGAGTGTGATCATCTTCTCCCCAAGGAGGTATGGGAAGACATCTCTGATCCTGGAGGTGCTGGATCGCGCCAGAGAAGAAGGCCTC
>Ga0307432_1000926_pt1 | contig 19810 bp, 22 predicted proteins | sample SalMarWE160150MG_FD_202158 | JGI IMG/M metagenome (GOLD analysis project Ga0307432, IMG submission 202158) | Salt marsh sediment microbial communities from the Plum Island Ecosystem LTER, Massachusetts, United States - WE1603-150 | ecosystem: Environmental > Aquatic > Marine > Intertidal zone >...
GGTAGCATAGGCACTACCCTGTAGTAATCGTAGCACTTTCAGAGCGTTAACCGAGAGGGGGTAGGTTAAGGGTTGGCTCTGGCAGCAATCGGGGCACAGCATGCCGCCAGCACTGGAGCAGAATGAGTTGGTGACGGGTTTTAGTGGCTGGTGGCAGGTGACACACTGCTGAAGCTGGGGTCGGTAGCCAACCTCATTGAGAAGGTGGAGTTCAAAATAGCGCAAAACCAACTCACTATCGCCGGCCTGGCATAGCTGCTGCATTGTCTCGAGGAGTAATTGGAACAAGGGGCGATTTTCAATATGGTCGGCGGTAAACTGGTTGACTAGCTCGGTGGCATAAAGCGCATAGGAAGTAAGCTCGAGGTCGCTTTTCAGAGGGAGGAAGCTATTGATAGTCTGGCTCCCGGTTATGGTGTCCAGATTTCGGCCACGAGCTAATGACACCAGGCTATGGGTGAGCAGTTCCAGGTGTCCGGCGAGCTTACTTTTAGGGCGACGGAGGCTCTTGGCAAAGCCCTGGATTTTGCCCAGGTCTGGGGTGTAGAGGGTAAGAATGCTATCCGCCTCACCCAGCTTGGTCTTTTTGATAATAATCGCCTCAGTCTGATAAGTTCGTGGCTTGGACATTTTTGCCTTTATTTAATGAATGTTAGTTCCTCTGGTTTTCTAAATCCTCTTTTTATTAAAATATCCCTTTCTTTTAAAAGGCAAGCTCTATTGTGAGCTATCGCTCTATCAAACTCTCCACTTTCCCATGCTTGCTTACATAAAACTCCCTTATCATAAAATGGGTCATCATAGTTGGGGATGCTCAAATTTCTAACAGCGTCTGATTTAGATTCGTATTTTTCTTTGTTGAGTTCCCCGTCAAAATCAATCTTCTTACCACACTGGTGAAACAAAACGCCTCTCTCAAAATCAGTATGGAATGCGTAAAAAGGTCTCTCTAAGCTCTTTATAATCTCCGCTACCTTTTCATTTAGTTCAGCGATTTCTTTCCTCTCCCTCACATAGAATATACAAAGAAAATGTTTGTTAATAAATCCAAAGATGACCTGCTGTATATACTGGTATTCTCTTGAATCATTGGTGCCTTGATACGGCCTATTGAATTCCCCAACAGTCTCGATATCAATAATCGTTCCCTCAAAATCTGAGCTTATATCTTCTTTATGCTCTATTATCACTGCTATTTCCTTCTCTCATTTATATTAAACCTCTCCCCCTGTATCCCCCTCTCCTTAGAAAGGAGAGGGGGAGGGATTTTGGAGAGGGGCTTCGCCCCTCTTAAACACCCCATTAAGTCAGGCTCTTTGGCAAGGGAGACTAAAACTCCTGCCTACCCTCGATGGCTCGGGTCAGCTTAACATAACTACAAAAACGAATCAAAGCTAATCAGTGCTAATCAGCTACGAATCGTTTCCCTTTAAAAATATTTTCGCTTTGTCGCCCCCTTTAATAGAATGGCTTGAATGCTAAAACTCCTGCCTTCCTTCAATGGCTCGGGTGAGGGTAACGTCATCGGCGTATTCGAGTTCGGTGCCGAAGGGTAGTCCCCGGGCAAGGCGAGTAACCTTGATGCCCAGGGGTGAAATCAGGCGGTTTAGATACAGAGCGGTTTGCTCCCCCTCGAGATTGGTGTTGGTAGCCAGAATGGCCTCGTCTGTTTGGCTATTCTTGAGCCGCTCTAGAAGCTCCTTGATTCTTATATCGTCGGCTCCTACCCCCTCGGTAGGTGAGATGGCACCATGGAGCACATGATAAAGCCCTTTATAAATCCTGGTATGCTCTAGAGCCAGGATGTCCTGTGGTTGTTCAACAATGCAAATCTTACTTCGGTCGCGTTCCTCATTGCGGCAGATAAGGCAGGGGTCGGAGTCAGTAACATTAAAACAAGTGGAGCACAGTGTAATTTCCTGTTTTACTGATAATATGGCGTCAGCTAAGAACCTGGCTTGCTCTTCAGGGGCGCGGAGCAGGTAATAGGCAAGTCGCTGGGCGCTCTTCGGTCCAATGCCGGGCAATTTATTAAGCTCCTGGATGAGCTTAGATATTGGCTCGGCGGTAGGGGGGAAACCCTGATTCAATGCTGCTTCTCCTTAACGGTATTACAAAGTTGTATATTACCCCATCCCCCTTTATCCCCCTTTATCCCCCTTCCCCTTATCAAGGGGAAGGGGGAACTGGTTATGTAAGAGAGGCTTCGCCTCTCTTTAACTCTCCCCTGGTATTTAGGTTAACCCCGGGATTTTAAGACCGCCGGTTAACCCTTTTAACTGTTTGGCAGCAAGTTTCTGAGATTTAGCGGTGGCTTCACTTACCGCCGTTAACACCAATTCTTCCAGGTATTCTGCCTTGCTGGGGTCTATCACCTTGGGTGATATTTTTATCGACAGTATTTTTTGCTGACCGTTGATGGTAACCTTGACTGCACCTTTGCCTGAGTCGGCTTCTACGATAATGTTGCTTAGCTCTTTTTGAGCCTTGTCCAGCTTTGATTTAAGTTGCTGAGCCTGCTTCAAAATATCAAAATTCATTTTTCCTCCGTGTCGATAATTTGGGCGCCCATCTTTAATGCCGCCTTCAGCAGGTGATTGTCTTCTAAAATACAGTGCACATGACAGGGATGCCCCAGGAAGTTGCTTATGATTCTTTCGGCTACCCGTTGATTTTCTATCTTCTCTATCTGTTCCTTGTGATAGGGGTATCTAAAGGCTAAGGATACCGTATCATTTTCAACTACCACCGGTTTAACGCCAGCGCTTCGAAGAATGGCGATAGCCGGCGTTCTTTTGGTATCCTGTGGAGCCTGTTCGATAACCTGTTTCCAGTTTGCTCTCAGCCGTTCAATTTCGCTGCCGGGTTCTAGCGGGGTGGTCATTGCTGGTGCTGCTGGTAGGGGAGCACTGGCTGGCTCAGGTTCGGCTGTGGGCGGTTTGGGCTGGGATGGTGTGGGAGGTGGGGTAGGTGGGGTAGCTACTTTTTGGGGCTGACGAAATTCATATTCGGCTTGCTCGGCATGACTTTCCTTTTCCTCCCCTGTGGTTAGGACACAGTCAACCAAGGCTAGCTCCAGGGGTAAGGTGGAGTAGTTATCAAGCCCGGTCTCAAGTTGCCCAAAGAGTTTGGTTGCCTTCAATATCTGGTCAAGGGAAGCCCTGTCGGCTAAATCCTTGAGTTCAACTATATCCTCGGCAGTGAGGTCTACAGCCTCATCGGAGCCAGTCTTTATTAGCAGCAAGGCTCTGAGGTATTCCACCAGTTCCCGATTGAATTGCCTTAAATCCAGGCCATCACTATTAACGCTGTTTATTGTTGTCATGCCGGCAGAGATGTCATTATTTATAATGTGCTTGGCTAGCTCTCTGGTTCGCCAGTCGCCGGTGATACCGAGGGTAGCCTGAACCTGCTGGAGTCCAATCTCAGAGCCGTAGTAGGTGGTTAGCTGCTCTAGCAGGTTTTCGGCATCTCGCAGGCTACCGGTAGCACTCTTGGCGATAAGCCGTAGTGCCTCTGGCTCTATGGTAATGCTTTCTATGCTGCAAATATGGCTTAGTTTTGAAATTACATCCGCCTGGGAGAGACGTCGGAAGTCGAAGCGCTGGCACCGTGACAGGATGGTGGGCAGGATTTTATGGGCTTCGGTAGTAGCCAGGATAAAGATAACGTGTGGTGGTGGTTCCTCAAGGGTTTTGAGCAGGGCGTTAGAGGCACTATTACTAAGCATGTGGACTTCGTCTATAATATAGACCTTGTAACGGGCTTGGTTGGGAGCATAGTTGACCTTCTCACGGAGGCTCCGGATATCATCAACACCAGTGTTACTGGCGGCATCAATTTCTATAACATCAAAAGCCCTAACCTCGGTTATTGCTTGGCACATGGAGCAAGTATTGCACGGCTCACCATTACCATTGGTGAGGCAGTTTACTGCCTTAGCCAAAATGCGGGCGGTGCTAGTCTTGCCTGTTCCCCGCGGGCCACAAAAAAGATAGGCGTGAGATATATGGTCACTACTAAGTGCGTTGCGTAGTGTCTGTGTTATTGGTTCCTGACCAACTACCTCAGCTAAAGTTTGGGGACGCCATTTGCGATAAAAGACCTGGGAAACCATCTTCTTTCGCTTCTATTATACTCTATAACTGGCTGGTTTCCAAAGGGGTTTTAGAAAGGATGTTTTTATTAATTAAAAAAAAGCCAGCTTCACCTGGCCTTTATAGTAAGCTGCTTACCTAGCTTAGTAAAGCTGGCAAATAAACTCGGACTAGCTAGTTATAATAGCGACGGGATATCCTTTGAGGTGTCTTCAATTGCTTTAAGTCGTTTATCTGTTTCTTCTTGCCTCTTTTTAACCTCAGGGATAAGGCTGGTCGACCTAGTATAGTAGTATCTGACCTTTTCCACATCGCTCAGTTCAGACAGGAGTACAGTAACATCCAGCGAGCCTTTTTCCCTGGGGTAATCGCCATTCCTTATTACAGCCTGTGGGGCTATACCCCTTAAATAGTCTCCGAGTTCCTTAATCAGGTCCACATTCATTTCCCTGGACGGTGCCGAGATGAGATATAGGGCTCTCCTTGAATCAGACGGGTCACATTTTAGTGATAACTCGCTTATGGCTGCGTCCATTGTTTGGATGCCCTTTTGGGTTTCAGTGCCCTTTTTTCTGAAGTCGCGCGTCCGTTCACCAGGGAACCTGATTAGTGGAAGTCCCGATGTACCATAGCCTATTACTGTCCATCCTACTACGGTTTGCATTATATCACCGGCATCGAGTAACTTTGCCCCGATATATTTGGGCTTTTTCTCTTCACCGGCACAGAGTGGGTTGTAGAATGGCTCAGCTATTAAGGCATTAATTTTAGCCAGGTTGTTTCTAAGGGAGGAGTCCTTTCTAATATACCTTTGATTCTCAACAAGGACTACCGCATCAGCCACTGAGTAAGTAGATTTAAGACAGGTGGCCGCATTATATATAGTTCTTTCCTCTACTTGCTCTTCATGCTCAAAGGGAAGGACAACAACAGTGTATACCGGTTTATCCGCGTAGCGTTCCTTGACGTGTTGAGTCAGTACTGGTAAGGCTCCGGAGCCGGTGCCGCCAGCAGCACCAGCGATAAGCAAGAAGGCATCTGTCTCATAGAATCGCTTGGTTGTTCTTATAGCATCTATAACCTTGTCGGCATCATCTCTGGCTATCTCAGCCCCCAGTTCGTTTATTTTACCCACGCCGTGGCCGCCGGTCTTTCGCCCTCCGATGAGGATTCGGTGCTGATAGTCGCGTTTTATGGTGGTTAGCCCGCTTAAATCAGCAGCATCCGTGTTAACAGCGAAGGCGCCGGTAACTATCTCAATCCCGCGCTGACTCTGTGCTTTTCTATTCAGTCGGGCAAATTCATCGGCAATCCTGCCGCCACATTGCCCAAGACCTATAACCACTAATTTCATTTCTCACCTCTCACTAGACTTATGCTATTGTAAACACACTCCTGCGATAATGTCAATCCTTTCGTCATCATGGAGTGGTGGAGCCAGGGTAAATTGTAAAATAGTAAAGGGGGCAGACGGGTATTGAAGAGGGCAAACAAGTATTGTATGATTAGGGAATAAATAAAGAAGGGCTATTGAAAAACTAAAGAACCTATACTAAAATGAGTGGAGAGGTACTATAGGATGGCTGGTGAGGAACCCCGTGAACTCTCAAAGGATGCGGAAAGCAGCATCGGTGTATTTGAGGAAGCGGTAGCTAGAGCTGAGAGACTGGGTAAAGCGGCTAGGGAAGCAGCTGAGGCCTCAACAAGAACATCGCAGGAAGTGCTAAGCAGGGCTGAGAGAGTAAGTAAGGAGGCGAAGGAGGCAGCCGAGGCGTCGGCAAAGGTAGCTCAGAAAGCGGTAAGTAAGGCTGAGGCGTCTGTAAAAGCAGCCCAGGAAGCGATAGGCATGGCTGAGGAAGCAGCCAGAGTGCCCAAGGAGGCGGCTGAGGCGTCGACGAGAGGATTTGAGGAAGCGATAGCTAGGGCTGAGGAAATAGGCAAGGCGGCCAAGGAGGCAGCTGAGGCCTCACTGAGAGCATCCCAGGGGGGGTTAAGCCGGGCTGAAGAAACAGGGAAGGCAGCCAAGGAGGCGGCTGAGGCGTCAACTTGGGTAGCTAAGGAAGCGATAAGCCGGGCTGAGGAAACTGGCAAGGTAGTCAAGCAGGCGGCTGAGACATCAGCCAAAGCGGCCAAGGAGGCGATAAGCAAGGCTGAGAGAGTAAGTAAGGAGGCTAAGGAGGCGGCTGAGGCATCCACCAGAGCCGCTCAGGAAGCGTCAAGCCGGGCTGAAAAAATAAGTATATTGACCAAGGAAACGGTTGAGGAATCGGCCAGAGCTACTCAGGAAGCGTCAAGCCGGGCTGAGGAAATGAGTCAGCAGGCCAAAGAGATGTCGGAAGCATCAGCTACAGCATCGCAAGAAGCGTTAAGCAGGGCTGAGAGGGTAAGTAAGGAGGCTAAGGAGGTGGCGGAGGCGTCGCTTATAGCCTCCCGGGAAGGATTAAGCCGGGCTGAGGAAATGAGCTGGCAGGCTAAAGAGATAGCTGAGGCATCGGCCGCAGCTGTCCAGGAAGCAGTAAGTAAGACTGAGGAAATAAGCAGGACGGCTAAAGAGGTGGCTGAGGTATCGGCTGGAGCTGCCAAGGAAGCGATTGAGGCATCGATGAAAGCCGCTCAGGAGGCGGTAAGTAGAGCCGAGGAAATAGGTAAGCAGACCAAGGAAGTGGCCGAGACATCAACCAGAGCCTTTGAGGAGGCGATAAGCAAGGCTGAGGAAATAAGCAAGGTGGTCCAGGAGACGGCTGAGGAACTGGCTAAAGTTGCCGAGGAAGCAGTTGAGGCATCGGTAAGAGCATCTAAGGAAGCGATTGAGGCATCGGTAAGAGCTTCCAAGGAGGCGATAATTAAGACTGAGGAAATAAGCAAGCAGGCCAAGGAGACGGCTGAGACATCGATAAGAGCGGTCAAGAAGGCTACTGAGGCGTCGACACAAGCGGCTAAGGAGGCGGCTGAGGCGTCAATAAGAGCCTTCGAGAAAGCGATAAGCCGGGCTGAAGTAACCGGTAAACCGGTCGAGGAGGCTGATAAGCTATCGATAGGGGCCTTAGACGAGGTGACAAGCCGGGCTGAAAAAATTGAGGAAACTGCTGTAAAGAAGAAAGGAGAGCCCAGAGAGGCTAAAGGGAAAATTGAGTCGCGGTTAGAATTCCTGGCAAGAATGTATGAAGCAAGGAAGGTCAAGCAAGCTGAGGAGGAACCCCCGGCAGAAGAGACAGAGGTAACTGAGGAATAGCCTAAGTGAGAGGCTGATTAGGCGAAGAGAAATAGGAAATCCCAGACGAAAGGAGGTGTTCTGTGGTAAATCCAAAGGAACAAGCCAAAAAGACCAGCGAGGAATCTGAAGAGCAGACCATGAAACCGCTTGAGGAGGTTCAAGAACAGGTAGAGGAGTCCCTTGTAGAAGCTGAAGAGCTGACCATGAAACCGCTTGATGAAGTTCTAGGGCAAGCTGAGAAAGCCTACACGGCCTATATGGAGGCTGAACGGCAAGTGGCGAGGATTTATAAGGAGAATGAAAAGCAAGTGGCGGCGGCTTATGTGAGGGCTGAACAGCAAGCCAACCAACTTTGTGAAGAGGGTATCAGGCAAGCCTTAAAGGCTCGTGATGGGACTATAACCCGAGCCTTAAAGGCTCGTGAGGAGGCTGAACGGAGAGCTAGAGATGCCTATCAGAAGGCTAGAGAGCAAGCTGAGAAGTCCAATGAGGAGTCAGTAGCTGAGGCCTTAAGAATCCGCGACGAGACTATAGCCAAAGCCTGGAAACTCCGTGAGGAGACTGTGGAGCAAGCTTGGGCAATCTATTCTAAGATTATTAGATAATAGGGGAACTCGGGCAAGTACATTCCTTGATGAGGGCTTATAGTAACGAGGGTATATCCTTTAGGGTACCGTCAAGTGCTGTGTAATCTATTCCTTCTTGCCTCTTTTTAATAGTAGAGATAAGGCCGATTGTTTTGGTAAAGTAGTTCCTGATTTTGGCTACATCGCTAAGTTCTGACAGGATTACAGAGACATCCAGCGAGACTCTATCCCTGGGGTAATCGCCACTCCTTATTACAGCCTCTGGGGCCATATTCTTGAGACAGATGCCGAGTTCCTTAATCAGGTCCACATTCATTTCCCTGGGCGGAGCCGAGATGAGATATAGGGCTCTCTTCGAATCTACAGGGTTGCACTTGACTGATAACCTACTTATGGCTTCGTCCATAGCTTGGACTCCCTTTTGGGTTTCGGAGACCTTCTTCCTGAAGTCGAGCGTCCGTTCGAAGAGAAATTTGAATAATGAAATGTGCGATTTACTATAGCCCATTACTGTCCATCCTAGCAGGGTCTGTATTATATCACCGGCATCGAGTAACTTTGCCCCGATGTATTTGGGCTTTTTCTCTTCACCGGCACAGAGCAGGTTGTAAAATGGCCCAGCTATCAGGGAGTTAATATTGCTCAGGTTGCTTCTAATCGACGACTCTTTACTAATATACCTTTGATTATCAACAATGATTACGGCATCAGCCACTAAGTAGGCAGATTTAAGACAGGTGGCTGCGTTGTATATAGCTCTTTCCTCAGTTTCCTCTTCATGCTCAAAGGGAAGGACAATAAGAGTATATACCGGTTTATCTAAAAAGCGCTCCTTGACGCATTGCGTCATTATTGGTATGGCTCCGGAGCCGGTGCCGCCAGCAGCACCAGCGACAAGTAAGAAGGCGTCTGCCTCGGATAATCGTTTGGTTGTTCTTATAGCATCTATAAGCTTGTCAGCGTCTTCTCTGGCTACCTCAGCCCCCAGTTCATTTATTTTACCCACGCCGTGGCCACCGGTCTTTCGATCTCCGATGAGGATGCGGTGCTGGTAATCAGGCTTTATGCGGCGTAGCCCACTTAAATCAGCGATATCCGTGTTAACAGCGAAGGCGCCGGTAACTATCTCAATTCCGCGCTGACTCTGTGCTTTTCTATTCAGTCGGGCAAATTCATCGGCAATCCTGCCGCCACATTGCCCGAGACCTATAACCACTAATTTCATTTCTCACCTTTGTGCTAGGTAACTATACTATTTTAGGTGTCTTTATAAGAGAATGTCAATTTTCCATTTAGTAGTGCGAGTGGACCGGTGTCGGCTATAATCCTTTATCGGCAACATAAGCACTGAGGTCAGCTAAGCGGCAGCTATAGCCCCATTCATTGTCATACCAGGCGAGCACCTTGACCATATTGCCAGCGATGACCATAGTGCTAGGCGCATCAACAATGGAGCTTGCCGGATTACCCTTAAAGTCCATGCTGACCAACTCCTCCTGACAGTATTCTAGGATTCCGGACAAAGGTCCCTTAGCCGCTGCCTGAAAGGCTTGATTGACTTGTTCAATGGTAACCTCCTTGTCTAGGTCGGTGACGAAGTCAACAACGGAGACAGTAGGTACCGGAATCCTGAAGGCTAATCCGTGAAGTCTGCCTTTGAGTTCGGGTATAACCTGAGTTACTGCTCTGGCAGCACCGGTGGTGGTAGGGATAATGTTCATAGCTGCGGTTCGGGCCCGGCGCAGGTCTCTATGGAACATATCCAGGATTCTCTGGTCATTGGTATAGGCGTGAATGGTGGTCATTAACCCCTTGTTTACTCCGAAGCTCTGGTGCAATACCTTGACTACCGGGGCAATGCAATTGGTAGTGCAGGAGGCATTGGATATAATGTTGTGCTTATCCGGGATATACTGGTCTTCATTGACACCGAGGACAACAGTTATATCTTCATTATGGGCTGGGGCTGAAATAAGCACCTTCTTGGCGCCACCCTGTAGGTGGGCTGCTGCCTTGGTGGCATCGGTAAATAGTCCGGTTGACTCTATTACTATATCCACGCCATAATCCTGCCACCTGATGTTAGCCGGGTCACGTTCCGAGAGCACCCTTATCGTTTTACCATCAACAATGATTGAATTCTCAGTGGCTTCTACTTTACCCGGATAGGGACCGTAGGTGCTGTCCCATTTTAATAGGTGAGCGTTGGTTTTGGTATCGGTAAGGTCATTAACCGCGGCTACCTCCAGTTTGCCACTGTGGTATTGGATAGCTGCCCTGAGGGTTAACCTGCCCACGCGCCCAAAGCCATTAATGCCGATTTTGGTTGTCATTTTATGCCTCCTTAGTGATTTTTGCTTGTGAAGGAACATAGACTGGAAACAAGATTCTTAGACCTAATTTGCTGGTAAATACCCGGTATAATCTCAGGCATCTTTCTTGAATCTCTTCAGGTTGTAGAATGCTCCTATGCCGGCAAAGCTGGCCCTTTGCCCTAGCTCCTCTTCTATTCTGAGGAGGCGGTTATACTTGGCAGTGCGCTCTGAGCGGCACGGGGCACCGGCTTTAATCTGACCCGTATTCAGTCCTACGGCCAGGTCAGCAATGGTAGTATCTTCTGTCTCGCCTGAGCGGTGACTTACTACCGCTGTCCAGCCTGCCTGCTGTGCCATCTGAACGGCAGCTATTGTCTCGGTGAGTGTGCCAATTTGATTGGGTTTGATGAGAATGGAATTGGATGCTTTTAGCTTAATGCCCTTGCTTAAGCGGTTTACATTGGTGGCGTAGAGGTCATCACCAACAAGCTGGATTTTGCTGCCCAATTTTTGAGTCAGTAGCTGCCAGCCTTCCCAGTCATCCTCTGCCATTCCGTCCTCAAGGCTGATAATAGGGTAGATTGATGCCCACTTGACATAATAATCTGCCATTTCATTAGCGCTCAGTGCAGCGCCTTCCCTGGACAGGATATATTGACCATCTTTATAGAATTCGCTGGCTGCCGGGTCTAAGGCGATAAAGCAGTCCTTACCTGGCTGGTAACCTGCTTTTTCAATAGCTGATAAAACTGCTTCTATTGCCTCTTTATTTGATGGTAGGGACGGGGCAAAGCCACCCTCATCGCCGATATTGGTATTCAGTCCTTTGTCCTGAAGCACCCTTTTCAGGGAATGGTAGATTTCAGTAGCTATTTGCAGGGCGTGGCGGAAGCTGCTGGCTCCGGCGGGTACTACCATAAACTCCTGGAAATCTGTTGAATTGGCGGCGTGCTTACCCCCGTTCAGGATGTTCATCATCGGTAGCGGCAGGGTATATGTGCTGGACCCACCCAGGTGGTGGTATAAGGGGGTATGGGCCAGGTTGGCTGCCGCATGGGCTACAGCTAGTGATGTTCCCAGAATGGCATTAGCTCCCAGGCGTGACTTATCAGGCGTGCCATCAAGCTCGGTTAGTTTGTGGTCAATAGCTGACTGGTCGGTGGCTGACATTCCGACTATGGCAGCGGCGATGTCTTGATTCACATTGTTTACGGCATGCAGCACACCAAGCCCATTAAATCTGGAGCCCCCGTCTCGGAGTTCTACCGCCTCATATTTGCCGGTGCTGGCTCCAGAGGGCACCGCCGCCCGACCTGTTGTGCCGTCAGATAGCTCTACCTCGACCTCCACTGTTGGGTTACCCCTGGAGTCCAGGATTTCTCTGGCTTTAACATTAATAATAGTTGACACTTTTTCCCTCCGTGGTTTGAAACGGTGGGGCTTATTGGTCTTAAATTAAATTAAGGGCTTTATTTACTGCCTCGGTCGGGTTCTGGGCCGGGATAATTGAGTTATCCTGCTGACCATTTCTAGATAGCTCCCAGGTATTCAAGCCGATAACGGGGATATCACTTTGCAGGGCGTGAGCTATCTCGGAGAGGGTGCCATAGCTGCCACCAATAGCGATAACAGCTTGGGCTGATTTGACCACAGTGATATTTCTAGCATAGCCTATACCGGTAACTATGGGAATCTGGACGTAGGGATTGGCTGTCTTGGGGCTGTCCCCGGGGAGAATGCCGATAGTTACTCCGCCCTCTGAGCTAGCGCCCCGGCAAGCTGCCTCCATAACCCCACCCAAGCCGCCACAGACTAAGGTAGCCCCTTGCTTGGCTAGCTCACGACCTACCTCTTCAGCCAGCCTGGCTTCCTGTGGTGAGGGTTCACTACCACCAATAACGGCGACGGTTTTCTTTCTTTTCTCTGACATTTTTTGAGTCCTTTAAGTATAGTTATCTTACTTTAATTAGTATAGCGATTATATCACCTGACTCTGATGTTGGCAAAGGACTAACCTCACCCCCTCAGAGACTGGACTTCTCCCTTTCGTAAAGGGAGATAGAGAGGGATTTTAAATCCCCCTTAGTCCCCCTTTGCCAAAGGGGGAGGAAAAGGGAAGAGGGGCGTTCGCCCCTCTTTTTTTATTCTCCCCCCCTCCCTTATCTAAGGGAAGGGGGACAGGGGGATGGGTTTCCATATATCCAAAAAGCGACAAAATATTATTGACTGGAATAGAACATTTGTGCTATTTTGAATACTGCGTGGTTCTGTTTTAGCGGGTGAGTTATGGGATTAGAACAAGCTAATAAGGCTGAGCTAGATTTACCGCCGGAGTATTGCCACTACCGGGATGATGGTTGTGATTTGGCTGACTCCTGCCTTAACTGCCCGTTTCCAAGGTGTATTTATGATGAACGTGGGGGCAAGCAGCGCTGGTTGAAGAAGTTGCGAGCCAGAGAGATGGCAAGGCTGTTTACCACTGAGGGGAAGGGGATAAAGGAACTGGCACTAATCTTTGGTGTCAGCCAGCGCACTATTCAGCGAGCACTAAAGGCCTCCTTAGGCGACTCGACTAGAAGAGGAGTTAAGAAACATGAATGAAGGTTTTAACCCTGCACAGTTAAACCGCCGCGATACAGACAGGCTTAAGGGCTATAGAGAACTCCTTGATTTTTATCATGGTGTCCACTGGGAGGGGAGGGAGCGACGAGGTGAGAAACGCCTGACTTTTAACTACGTCAAGGTCTTCATAGATAAGGTTACCTCATATCTAATGTCTGGCACTAACTTTGCTGTTGACCCCATAGAGGACTCAGATGAGGCTAGAGCCAGAGCCCAGAAAGCAGAGGCAGCCTTATATCAGGTGTATGAGGATAATAATTTGGGTTCTGTTTGGTTGTAGTTGACACCCTCCTTGTCTCCTCTTATACTAGCTTGTTGAGGGGGTGTATATGTATCAGAAAGAGGATATTCCTTATTATCAAATAATGGACGCTTTCCTTGAGCAATATCTTGTAGAAATGTCTCAAGCTGACGCAAATCTTCTGAGTATTGCCCGTGATATGGAAGGTAAGCTAGATTTCGCCATAGAATTTCCAAGCCTCGCCAAATTCGTTGAAAAGTATTCAAGGGATAAATTAGAAGCCGACTCAACGATTGTAGCCATTGCCTCTTCTGTTGCAAGGGCGGTCTTGGAAGGACATCATATTCTCCAGCAATAAGTTTAGCAAGACAATATAGACTAACTGTATGTAGGCTCATTTATTTCCTCCTTTTACTACATCTAACCAGTTTCTAAACGGAAATTTTATCCCTGCCTTTTGTGCTGGTGTCTTGTTGCCTAATGCTTCGTGTGGTCTAAAAAAGTTGTAGTGGACTAGCCAGCCATCAGTAAAGAGCTTGGCACTTGTGCGAGTTTTAAGTCCCCGCATAACCTTAGTGCGAGCCTTCAAAGTTCCGTGAAACCTCTCAATTATGTTCTTACTACCCGCTAGTCCCTTTGCCTGTATATGCCTTGTATCAGCACCAAAAGCAAGCTCAATACCGTCTAGGTAGGCTTGTAACTTGTCAGTGATAATAACCTTTGGAATTTGACCTGTTCTAGCTCTCGCTCTCTCAACAAGTATTCTAGCGTCTCGTGTTGTCCGTGTAAGCGACATATGAGATGCCAGCAAGAACCTAGTCTTATCGTCAATTATGTCCCAAAACCAGACTTTGTCCCCTTCAATCTTCAGCACAGTTTCGTCTGCTATCCAGATGTCGCCTACATTCGGCTTATAGTCTTTAGCACTTGCTATTGCTATCTTTGTGAAACGGACTACCCACTCATAGATTGTTGAGCTTGAAGGATAGTTTTTGTATGTCTGCTCAAGGTTTCTCCGTATGCCGTGCAAGGACATCCCCTCATAGAACATACTCAAGGCAGATGCCACTTGTATTATAGGCGTTTTCATTCTCGGTAGTGCCTCATTGTGGACAAACTTCCGTTTACAGTCTTTGCACCACCAATACTGAGTTCCCCGATAATGCCCGTATCGGACTATTCGTCTTGAACCACAGAATTTACATTTCTCAGGAATAGTTCTAACTACTTCCGCACCGCTTCTAACTCCACTAATTACCATATCTCTAAACATCCTCCCTAGTTTTGCTTTGCCCATTCCATCCTCCTACCAATAAGATAGGAGAATGGTAAGAACTATTTATCAAAGTGTCAACCACGATTACTCAAAACCTCGTTACTTTGTGTAATTGTTGAAATCAGCGGTTTACCCAAGAGCTTTCCGTATCGTTGGCTTTTCAATTGCACTTCAACTATGACTGTATTTGGTAGTCTTTGTCCCTCGGTCTTATTGATAGGAAACCAACCAGTGCCATCAGTAGTAGCTACAATTAAGAACTTTATCCCGACATCATTAACTATCGTTACAATAGTTCCTGTATCTCTCCATATTCCTTCGTGCCCCCAGCTAGTCTGACCATCGTATCTGAATTTGACATCTGCAATCACAGGTTCACGTTTTTCAGGAAACAACGATATATACTGTATTACTTTCATTAAACAGGATAAGCTGAACTGAACTTCCACTTCATATATCTGATACCGTCCCCACGGAACTAATCTCAACCCTTCTTTCTGTGCTATAGTAAACCTTATTAGTCGCATCCCAACCCCCTTTCGTAGAGTAGTCGTGAACAAGGTAAGTAGGATGCCAGCCAAGAAGCTACCCATAATAGCAATCCCAATTTGCCAGCTACAGATACCCATTCTCTTTCCTCCTGCCTTTTTAGCAGGAGTATGACATAGCTAGAAAAATAATGCCAACCAGCACCGAACAGCACCAACGAGAACAGACTATTGACAAACTACCGTTAGTTTGTTATAATTGTACCCTAAATTATGAGCCATCGACTAAGTAGCGGTGAGCTCTTAGTAACGGACATTAATAACTTGAGTCGCTTGGATCGGACACGACCGAGACGGCAAAAATAGGATTTTTTATGGATGCCTTCTCTGGCTGTGTCTGAGAAGGCTTTTTTAATCTCAATTTGGCTCAAGGAGAAACTAAAATGCTCAAGTTAGGATTCATTGGAGCCGGAACTGTCGGTACTGCCCTATCTACTAGGTTGAGCGAGAGGGGCTACCAGGTAGTTGCCGTATCCAGCCGAAGCCAGACCTCAGCGGAAAAGCTGGCACAGGCAATCAGCGGTTGCCAGGTCGTCAACAACAATCAGGCTGTAGCCGACACTGCTGAGCTTGTCTTTATCACTACCCCCGATGATGCTATCGCCCCGGTAGTATCTGAAATAAAGTGGCACTCCGGGCAGAGTGTAGTTCACTGTAGCGGTGCTGATTCAACTGACATCCTGGAACCAGCCAAGAAATCAGGTGCCCGGGCTGGCGCTTTTCATCCCCTGCAGAGCTTTGCCAGTGTAAAACAAGCCATAGACAATATACCGGGCTCGACCTTCGCCATAGAGGCTGAGGAGCCCCTGCTCACCACCCTCAAGGATATGGCTACCACCCTTGATGGCCAATGGATAGAGTTAAAGGCAAGTGACAAGGTACTTTACCATGCGGCCGCTGTTATTGCCTGCAACTATATGGTAACACTCATTAAGTTAGCCACTGACCTGTGGCAGACCTTTAATGTTCCAACACAGCAAGCGACTAAGGCACTAATGCCGTTGCTGCGAGGAACACTCAACAATATCGACAATGTTGGCATACCCCAGTGCCTCACCGGTCCGATTGCGCGGGGTGATACCGGGACTATTGAGAAGCACCTCAACGCTTTACAGAAAATGGCTCCTGCCCTGCTCTCCACTTACCGTGAGCTTGGTCTCCAGACCATCCCGGTTGCTTTAGGTAAAGGGAAAATCAATCAACACCAGGCAGAGGAGCTACAGGCTATACTAAAACAACTCAAAGAGTCTTCGACCTGACTGAATAAAAGGTAATTAAGGGGGTGAGTCCAATGAGAGTAATGCTTAGAAGCAAAATCCACCGAGCCTGTGTTACCGATGTCAATATTGACTATGAAGGCAGTATTACCATTGACAAAAAGCTTATGGAAGAGGCCGATATTCTCCCCTACGAACAAGTGGCAGTGCTGAATATCAACAATGGTGCCCGTTTTATTACCTATGCCATTGAGGGTGAGAAAGGTGAAATCTGCATAAACGGGGCTGCTGCCAGATTAGCCGCCAAAGGAGATGTTGTTATCATCCTTTCCTACTCTTATGTTGAGGATGCAGAAGCCGGCAACACTACACCCAAACTGGTATATGTTGATGCCAAAAACGCTATCACTGAAACTAAACGAGCAGTCGAGGCTATGACCCTCTAGGAGGCAGAATGATGCGCATTAATATAAACCAGATAAAGGAAATGAAACAAAAGGGTGAGAAAATCACCATGCTTACCGCCTATGACTACTCCACAGCCAAGATAGTTGATGAGGCAGGCATACCACTGATTCTGGTTGGAGATAGCTTAGGTATGGTAGTCCTGGGTTATGAATCAACCATACCAGTAACTATGGATGAGATGATTCATCACACCAAAGCTGTGGTTAGAGGCACCAAACAGGCGATGGTAATTGGTGATATGCCATTTATGACCTACCACGTCAGTGTTGATGATGCTCTCAGGAATGCCGCCCGCTTTATTCAGGAGGCTGGCGCCCAGGCGGTTAAGCTTGAGGGGGGTGTAACCGTAGCCGAAAAGGTAAGACGGGTGGTGGAATGCGGCATCCCGGTTATGGGTCATATTGGACTTACCCCCCAGTCAATCCACCAGTTCGGTGGCTTTAAGGTGCAGGGTAGAACCCCGGAGGCAGCAATCAGGATGATTGAAGACGCCAGAGCACTGGAAGAGGCTGGAGCCTTCAGTGTTGTCCTGGAGACTGTCCCAACGCCACTGGCAGCCCTGATTACTCACAAAATAGGTATTCCTACTATCGGTATCGGTGCCGGCATAGGCTGCGATGGTCAGGTTCAGGTTATCAACGACATTCTGGGTTCGTTTGCTGACTTTGTTCCCAAGCACGCCAAGCAATATGCCAAGCTTGCCGATATTATACGAAATGCTGTTACCGAATATGACAATGAGGTAAAAGCCGGCACCTTCCCCACTGACAAGCAAAGCTTCTCTATGGATGAAAGCATATTAGCCGGACTGAAATAGACAAGTAGACAAGGAAACTTTGTTCGGTCCCGCATGTCATTGCGAGGAGTGTGATTCCTCGCCTGTCATTGCGAGGGACAGAGTCCCGAAGCAATCTCTACCCAGGCTCGGAACAGGCTCTACAATCTTTAGGAAGGGATTGCTTCGCTTCGCTCGCAATGACGGGGAACCCTGTTGAGGGCAAGAGGTCACTTAATAAGAGGAGTTCAAGAGAGATGAAGCCTGCTTCAGCAAGGGGTGTCTAAGAGGGGCGAAGCCTGCTTCAGCAAGGGGAGTTCAAGAGGGGCGAAGCCCCTCTTTATACAATATCTTCCCCCTCTCCTTTGAAGGAGAGGGGGATTAAGGGGGTGAGGTAGATAACACCAGCTATGAAAGTCGTTGAAACAATAGCTGAGATGAGACGGCTAAGGCCTGGGCTTACCGAGCCGGTTGGCTTTGTGCCTACTATGGGCTATCTCCACGATGGTCACCTGGCTCTGGTCAAACAAGCCAGGGCTGAAAACCCCTCGGTGGTAGTCAGCATATTTGTTAATCCAACGCAATTTGGTCCACAGGAAGACCTCGCCAGCTATCCCCGTGACACTCAGCGCGACCTGGCTTTACTAGAAAAGGAAAAAACCGACATTGTCTTTATGCCTTCAGCAACCGAGATGTATCCCCCGCAGTTTAATAGCTGGGTGGAGATAGGCAAGGTTACCGAACGATTGGAAGGTGCTTCCCGCCCTGGTCATTTCAGGGGTGTTACTACAGTGGTCGCCAAGCTATTCAATATTGTCCAACCAACCAAAGCCTACTTCGGTCAGAAAGACGCTCAGCAGGCAATAGTTATCAGAAAGATGGTGGCTGACCTGAATATGAACCTGGAAATAGTTACCTGTCCCACGGTACGAGAGCCCGATGGTCTGGCTATGAGCAGCCGTAACATCTACCTCAATCCAGAAGAGCGCCAAGCAGCAGTAGTCCTCTATCAGGCACTTAACCTGGCCCAGCAATTATGGTCACAGGGTGAAAAAGACGCCGAAAAGCTGCGCCAAGAAATGACAGAGCTTATTCAAAAACAACCACTGGCAACTATTGATTATGTCAGCGTAGCCAATACTGAGACATTAGACGAATTAGACGAGGTCAAACCCCCGGCTCTGGTATCAATGGCAGTGAAAATCGGTAAGACTAGACTGATTGACAATGTAGTTTTAGAATAAAAGCGAAGAGAGCAATCCTAAGGTTGAGTTGGTAAGTCCTGCACACTAGAGTGCCAATGAGAAACTTCCTTTTGTGCCGTGGTAAATAAGAATACACCGAGATAGCACATCACGACCTATTAGTGCGATTATTTGCATGTTGCCAGCACCTTGCCCACTCAAATCAACGCCAACAACTGAACCAAATTCCACCTCAAACTTTATAGCTGGGAACCTAAATTTCGCTGGATAGAGATAATGTTGACTACGTCCCTTTGCAGTTCCGAGAGTTGTTACGCCGATGGAGTTCACACCTAAACTAGAGATAACTTGGCTGTCAACACAACTACGAGTAGCTCCAGTGTCGATAAGAGCAAAACCTGACCTTGGCGCAGGAATCTGCTGATTCTGTGTCGACAAAAATTTACTGAGTGCTGACGGAATAGCTATCTCAAGAGGAAGCACTGGACCGGCTTGAAGCAAACCACCCGGACCCGGCTGCCCCGTCTGGGTTCTGAACTCTCCATCATAAATCGGCATTTAGCAGTCCTAACATTAAGGCTGGAGCTTGGTCAATATCCTTACCCTTTATGACTTTCTTAATGAGGAATGGCTTATTCCCCACTTGCTCCAAGCCTGCTTCATAAGCCTCAGAGTCTGTGGTAAAGGAGCCAAGAAGCCTACTTCCTTCAATGAGAACAAACTGATTCTCATAATGGGCAATTAGCTCTTTATATTGGGATTTGAAAAACTCTAATTCTTTCTCTAGCTCCATACTTAACCTCCTAGGAGGCAACTCCTTCAACAATTATACCACAAATGTCAAAGGTTAGCCCATTCATTGGTTTTGCCCTTCTATGTTTAAATAAATCTCCTATTCCCTAATCAGCACCATAACACCCAGCACAGCCAAACCAGAGATTTACTTACCCTTTATGAATCCAGCCATCTGTGCTGTGATTTCCGGCTCAACTTCGCCCTCTACATCAAACCACTTTATCCTATTATCCTTCAGCCGAAACCAGCTATATTGGTGACGGACAAAGCGGTGGGTTTCAAATTTAATTTGCTCTACGGCAGTGGCTAAGGTCAGCTCACCTCTAAGGAACATGCCAATCTGTTTATAGCCTACGCCAGACATAGCTGGCAGATGAAAGCCATAACCCATATTCACCAGCTTTCTCACTTCCTCAACCAAGCCTCGCTCTATCATCTTATCAACCCTTA
>Ga0307432_1000930_pt1 | contig 19670 bp, 14 predicted proteins | sample SalMarWE160150MG_FD_202158 | JGI IMG/M metagenome (GOLD analysis project Ga0307432, IMG submission 202158) | Salt marsh sediment microbial communities from the Plum Island Ecosystem LTER, Massachusetts, United States - WE1603-150 | ecosystem: Environmental > Aquatic > Marine > Intertidal zone >...
ATGCTCATTCTTCCGAGAGAGTATCCTCACAGATATTTTATATATTTCAGCGCTGTTTAAGTTCTTCCCAATTTCGAAAATTAAGCCGTTTCAGAGGTAATCCCATTCTTAAAGCACGACCAATATATATCATCAATATAGGTGGTAATGAGTTGTATTGGGAGAAACTTGTCTACAACACTGCTGCCGTAAGAATTAATGGAATAACTTATCTTCTCTACCGCGCGTTGGGAGAGGATGGGATATCGAGGATAGGTTTGTGGTGGAGTAGGAATGGCTATCATCAAGATGGAAGGCTTCTATTTCCGATATTTGGACCTCAAGAAGATTACGAATTACCAAGAGAAACGAAAAAAAGACGAGAAGAACATAGAAAACTCTATGGCATGGTTCGAGAAGTAGGAGGAACTGAAGACCCACGGGTGATTTTAATTGATGATACCCTTTACATGACTTATACCGCTTATGGAGATATGGTTCAATTGGCAATGGCAAAGATCGAGGTAGGAGATTTCTTAAAAGGTATAAAAGAATGCAATTCTTATGAAGGATGGAATAGGCTATGGGTAAGGAACGGACCTGTATTCAAAAAACTTAGCGATAAAGACGCAGTTTTATTCCCGGTAAAAGAACACAAGATACGACAACATCAAATATCTTCTCATAAAGGTAGGAATAAATTTGTAACTCTGTTTCCCGAACTATTGGAGGGTAAATTTGCCTTAATTCATCGTATTCCTCCAGATATGCAGATACTTTACACCGAAGAGCTTAGAAATGTTGGCCCTAGTGTAGGTAAAACTTTCTTTATGTCAAGACCCGGTATGTGGGATGGTGAAAAAGTAGGGGCAGGTGCTCCACCTTTGCGCACGGAATATGGATGGCTGCATATTTATCATGGCGTGGGGAAACGAAATAACAAAAAGGTATATAGACTGGGAGTAATACTTACTTCCTTCGATGAACCTACAAGGATACTCTATGCTTCTCATATTCCCGTACTTGAGCCAGAAGAAGATTACGAAGTAAATGGGTGGGTCCCTAACGTTGTGTTTACCTGTGGAGTAGTTCCCAAATATAAAGATTCCGATGAAACTCTCGATGAAAATGATGAAATCATGGTATATTACGGAGCGGCAGATGAGGTGATAGGAGTAGCCGAAGCAAAGATAGGTGAGTTGATACCGAAAGAGTTAAGAGAATAGAGATTAATTCAAGTATATCTTTTTTAACATTAAAGATTTTTAATTATGGTAAAGGAGATAATGCAATTGATGATATCTTTAGATGGAAAATGGCATATAAACGATGATGAAGGTGAATTTACTTTTACCGGGAGTGTACCCGGGACTGTACAGGGAGGCCTTATCTTACAAAAATTAGTTCCGCATCCATATATAGGTTTAAATGAAAAAAACATGCGAGATCTTGAAAATAAGTCTTGGACCTATATTAAAGAATTCGAGTTAGATAATTTACCAGCAGAGGAGAATGTGGAGCTGGTCTTCGAAGGCATAGATACCCTTTCGGATATCTATCTTAACGGTAGATATCTCGGAAACACAGATAATATGTTTTTAGAATATAGATTCGATATCAAAGATATCCTTAAAAAGGGTAAAAATATATTGAAGGTAAATATAAAGTCCCCTGTAAAAGAACCCAGAGCCCTGGAACACACATATGGTAAGATTGGCTCTACAGATGAGGAATCTGCGAGACCGTATATCAGAAAGGCACAGTATTCATACGGTTGGGATTGGGGTGCTCGTGTGGTAACTTCCGGTATCTGGCGGTCTGTGTATATAGAATCCTATAATAAAGCGAGATTAACAGGATGTACAGCATATCTGGAAAAAGTATGTGACAAAGAAGGAAAGATAAGGATATCAGGATATATAGCATCTATTGTTGATCTTGATAATCTGGAGAACTATAAAGTAGAAGTAAAGGTAAACGATAGACCTGTTTCAGAATTTTTGTTAAAACATATCGGAGGCGAATCTTACTTTGATGGTACTTTTACTTTAAAAGATATTCAGCTGTGGTTTCCTAATGGTCTGGGAGAACAATACTTATATAGTTTTGAATTTAAGCTAAGATATAAAGATATTGAGATCTATAAAGAAAAGAAGAAGATAGGCCTTCGAATGGTAGAACTGATAAGAAAACAAGACATCGAAGGTGAAAGCTTCATATTTGCCGTTAATGGTAAACGTGTATTTGTAAAGGGCGCCAATTGGATACCGGCTGATAACATTTTGACCTGGATAAAGTCTGAAGATTACGAAAAACTTCTTTATATGGCAAGAGAAGCGAATATGAATATGCTGAGGATATGGGGTGGAGGAATTTACGAAGACGAACAATTTTATAAACTGTGCGATAAATTGGGAATAATGGTATGGCAGGATTTTATGTTCGCCTGTGCAGAATATCCCGATCATCTCGAATGGTTTAGAAACTTGAGCAATAAAGAAGCAAGAGAAATAGTTAGAAAACTACGTTATCATATAAGTATCGTCTTATGGTGCGGAAACAATGAAATCAATTGGGGTTTTGATGAATGGCCTATGATGACCCATAAAGTTAATGGTGAATATCTGGGAAATAAATTATATCTGCATGATTTCCCGATGATATGTGCCCAAGAAGACCCTTCGAGACCTTATTGGCCTTCGAGTCCATACGGTGGAGATAAGGCAAATTCTGCAAGTTCCGGTGATTATCATATATGGAGTGTGTGGTCAGATTGGGCAGATTATAAAGATTATGCTGGAGAGAGCGGAAGATTCATAAGTGAATTTGGATTTCAAGCTGCTCCCGATCCGAAGACTGTCAATTTTTTTGCTAAAAAAGAAGAACAAGAGATATTCCATCCCATTATATTAAATCATAATAAACAAAAAGAGGGACAGGAGAGGATACTACGTTTCATTAATACCCACTTCGGAGTGATAACGGAATTCGATACATTCATTTATCTTTCTCAACTCAATCAAGCCGAAGCCATAAAATTTGGGGTTGAGCATTGGAGAGCAAGAAAGTATAAAACAGCTGGTACACTCTACTGGCAGTACAATGATAGTTGGCCTGTTTTCAGTTGGTCAAGCGTAGATTATTTCAAAAGGCCAAAAGCCCTTTATTATTATACTAAGAAGTTTTATGCTAATATTTTGCCTTTCGTGAATTACAAACTATCAGAGCGAACTCTTGAAGTTATAGTTATAAATGATATATATGAGAAAAAAAGAGTGGAGGTTTCACTGGAAGTCTGGAATATTACAGGAGAAAAGATTTGGGAGAAAAACTATGAAAAAATTCAGATCCCGAGGGATTCCGTTTCCACAATCGATATCCTTAAGATACAAAATTTACCCACAAATACACTATCCAATACTGTGATATACATTGTAGTGCAAAGTAATGAAGGGAAATTCGATAATTATTTTCTTTTTGATAATTTTAGGGATATACAGTTATCAGATCCAGAATTATCATATATTAGAGAGGGTAATGATTTAGTCTTCCGATGCAAGCGACCAGCTTTCGGAGTATTTATAGATCTTGAAGAAGAATTTATCCTTTCGGATAATTTCTTTACCTTAGTTCCTTCGGTGAACAAAAGGGTAAAATGTCCCTCGAATAAGATAAAGGTAAGAAGTCTATACAACTACTTAAAAAAATAGGTTAATAGTCAATATAAGGAACAGGGGGACGGTTCTGAGGATTATCAGTTTTTATAGGAAAAAATAGTAAGGCTCTAAAACGTAGAAAATGTAAGGCTTTCTACGTTTTTTTGTTATGTGGAACGATGGTAGTGCTTTTAAAATAAGGAGAAAATAAGGCAAAAAAGGGTTAAAAGCTCTATTTTCAGCAGGCTGAAACCCTTGCAAAATAAGGGTTTTAGCGAAATATTGTCGTAGAAGCGTTTCTTGAGGTTACCTGGAGTGATTGTTCATATTTTTTAAAATAGGCGCTTAAAAGGGCTTAAAATGGCTTATTTTAGATATGGGTGAAAAGCCTTATTTTATAAGGGTTTGAGCGAGGTTTTGGAGTGAGGGTTTGAAGTGAGAGTAAAAATATTTTAAAAGTTTGTGTAAACTATATAAAAAATAATTAGAAAAAAGTGTATTATTCATACTTTTGCACAAAGGAAATACTATATACGACGGAGTATATTTTATAACGGTAAATAAATTAAAAAGATATATAGTTCCTAATTGAGGTATAAAAAACGATGAAAATAGTTGTAGCCCCAGATTCTTTCAAAGGCAGCTTGACTGCTGTAGAAGTATCAGATGCAATAGAGCAAGGAGTAAGAGAGATCTTCCCGGAAGCTAAAATTGTAAAAATCCCTATGGCTGATGGTGGAGACGGAACAGTTCAGTGCCTGGTTAATGCCACCGGAGGAGAAATTATAAGAAAGAAAGTTACAGATCCCTTGGGAAATGAAGTTTTGGCTTCTTACGGAATTTTAGGAGATAAGAGGACAGCAGTTATTGAGATGGCTGAAGCGTCAGGATTAACTTTAGTTCCGGAGAATAAAAGGGATCCATTAATAACTACCACTTATGGGACCGGTCAATTAATTAAATCTGCCTTAGACCAGGGGTGTCGAAAAATGATAATTGGCATTGGAGGAAGTGCCACCAATGATGGAGGGGCAGGAATGGTTCAGACTTTAGGGGTAAAATTATTAGATAAAGACGGAGAGGAAATAGGTTTTGGAGGAGGAGAATTGAAAAAAGTTTTCCGAATTGATACAAAATATTTAGATAACCGCTTATCCGAAACTAAAGTATTAATTGCTTCTGATGTGAGTAATCCGCTTTGCGGATCAAAAGGAGCTGCTCGGATATATGGGCCTCAGAAAGGAGCTACTCCCGAGATAATAGAAGAATTGGATGAATCTTTGGGTCATTTTGCTGAAATAATAAAAAGAGACTTAAATAAGGATATAAAAGATATACCGGGAGCAGGGGCAGCCGGAGGTTTGGGAGCAAGTTTAATGGCTTTCTTAAATGCAGAGCTTAGACCGGGTATTGAGATTATAATTGAGATAGTAAAACTCGAACAAACTATTAAAGATGCTGATCTGGTAATCACCGGTGAGGGAAAGATTGATAGTCAGACTATCTACGGAAAAGCGCCAATTGGAGTAGCCAAGATTGCTAAAAAATATGATATTCCAGTAATAGCGGTGGCGGCAATTATCGGCGATGATGCCGATATCGTGCATCAGCATGGAATTGATAATTTAATTAAGGTTAGTGAACCCCCGATGAGCTTAACCGAACCTAAGTCCAAGAAAGTTTGGTTGATAAAAAAGAGCATAAAACAATTTTTAGAGAGGAAGAAAGAAGCTTTTTATTAAATTTTAAAGAAAAAGAGAATATTTTCCAAAATTAAGGATTAGAAGAAAATCCAAAATTTGATTTTATATAAATATGTAAATAATAGTAAGCCCATAGCTAAGAATTTACTTAGAAATGGATATAAGTTAAAAATTTATGAAATTAATCCAGAGATTCAAAAAAATATCGTGGCTATTGAGGGAGGAAAAGAGTATAGTAAAGTTGAATAGATAATATTATTTGAAGGGAATTGAAGAGCAAACTAAATAACTGAATCTTCAAATACAGAAGGGAGGTGAGGACCTAAAAGAGTATATTACCAAAGAACTATGTAAATAAAAACCATATACATGGTTCTTGAGAAATATTAAATAACCAAGGAGGATATAAAAATGTTTTCTCGTAAAAAAGTATTTGTATTATTAATTTCAGTCATTGCAGTAGCAGCATTGCTAATGGTTGGAGCTACTTCTGCACTGGCAGCTGATAAGATTATCTGGAAATCTTCAAGTTTTGGTCCTGCTTCAAATTTTTCACAGATTCACCATGATAAAGCCTGTGAAGCCATTACCCAAGCAAGCGGCGGGCGAATGGAAGTCAAGGCGTTTGTCGGTGGTTCGGTTGTCCCTGAAACAAAAGAACTCGATGCTGTCATTGAGGGGGTCTTAGACTTGTGCTATACCTGTCCCATGTATAACCTGGATAAATGGCCGGCAGCCGGTTTAATAAGCTCCAGGCCAGGTGGATTGCCCGGACAAATTTTAACACAATGGTTTGATTATGGTGGGGGATGGGAATTGATGAACGAGATGATAGAGGGTTATAATGCCATGGTTTTACCCGGATTTTTATCTCCTGAGCCGGGTGAAGTGTTCCTCCATTCTAAAAGAAAGATAGAAACCGTGGATGACCTTAAGGGTCTAAAAGTGCGTACTTCCGGTGATGGCGGCGAAATTTTAGCCAGGATGGGTGCTTCTCCCATATTTTTACCCGGCGGTGAATTGTACGAGGCAATGCAGAGAGGTACCATTGATGCCTTTGAATATGCAGGCTTATCAACCAATTGGAGTATGCATTTCAATGAAATTGCGGAATATGTCATTATATCTCCTGTCCGAGCGCCGAGTGATCCCCACGTCTGGTTTGTGAATAAAGAGTCCTGGGAAGCTCTTCCTGATGATCTGAAAGTATTGGTGCAGAACGTGCTAACAAGATGGACCCAGGAACAACAAAATTTTGAAAGCCATAATGATTTGGATGCGATACAATATTTTAGAGACGCCGGATGTGAGGTATACGATCTCCCCAAAGAAGTAGCAGAGGCTCTCTCAAAAGAAGCACAGGCATTCTATGCCGAAAAAACCGCTAAAGAAAGCCCAATATTTGGTGAGATTCTGGAATCCATGAATGCCTATGGCCACAAGGCTGGATTATGGTGATAATTAGCTGGTAAATTTGTTTATTTGAATACAGAATAACAAGGAGTTAAGAAGTATGATAATTTTAAGAAAAATGATTAGAGGCATTGATACGTTAAGTGAGTATGCTGGTTTATCGGCTAGATGGCTTGCTTGGCTCCTTGTCCTGGTAGGCGCATACGAAACGATTCTGAGACATTTTTTCAATGCGCCTACCATTTGGGCATATGAAACCCTGACTATGACTGGTGGAGCACTTTATATTCTGGGATGGTCTTACTGTCATTTGCATAACTCTCACGTGAGGGTAGATCTTTTATATCGTCTCCTTTCCGATAGAAAAAAAGCGTTAATGGATATCATTAGCTCTTTAATATTCTTTTTTCCATTAATGATAGTACTGGTACAGGTTTCTACCAAATGGGCAGTGAGAGCATGGAGAATTAATGAGATTATGATCTCTACCTATTGGTACCCTCCGGCCGCTCCGTTTAGAACGATATTTGCTGTAGGAGCAGTTTTATTGCTTCTTCAAGGTGTAGCTAAGTTTATCCGTGACCTATATTTTGTAATAAGAGGTGAAGCAATTGATTGAAATAAGCGAACAAATCGTTACTGTTTTGATGTTAGGGGGAGTACTTACTCTGGTCATGACGGGTTTCCCTATTGCTTTTGTAATAGCCAGCGTAGCACTCATTATGGGTTATATTTTATTTGGGGGAGATATAACGTACCATATTATATACAGTCGGATGTATAGCATGGTACTAAGTTATCCGTTCCTGGCTGTTCCTCTTTTTACCTTTATGGGTGTTATACTACAGATGTCTGGAATCGTTGAAGAACTATATACGGTACTATATGAAAGTATGAGGGGATTCAGGGGTGGGTTAGCTATTGTTACTATAGTATTTGGCACTATCCTTGCGGCATGTTTAGGGGTCATCACTGCTTCTGTTACCATGTTGACATTGATTGCACTGGCACCCATGGTGACAAGAGGTTACGACAAATCACTTGCAGCAGGTTCAGTTGTTGCTGCTGGTACGTTGGGAATACTTATTCCTCCCAGCATTATGTTGGTTGTTTATGCACCACAAGCCGGTCTTTCTATCGGACAGATGTTTATGGCCGCCTTTATTCCCGGACTGATTCTCTCAGGTTCCTATATTACCTACGTAGGAATCCGGTGTTACCTGAATCCAAAATTAGGTCCACCGGTTTCAGAAGAGAAAAAGCAGAAACTGTCTTATTCGGTAAAAATGATAAAATTATTAAAAGCATTGCTTCCTCCGGTATTAATCATTTTATCGGTTTTAGGCACCATATTCCTGGGGATAGCCCCTCCAACTGAAGCGGCAGCCATGGGAAGTTTGGCTGCTGTTCTCTTGGCGGTAGCTTACCGGAAAATGACTTGGGATCTTGCCAAACGGGCAGCATTAGAAACACTCAGAGTGAGTTCATTTGTACTTCTGATCGCAGGAATTTGTTACGCTTATGTCGGAGTGTTTATGAGTGCGGGTTGTGGTAATGTTGTAAAAGAGGCAATTTTAGGCGTACCCGGCGGAAGATGGGCTTCTTTCGGATTAATAATGTTGATTGTCTTTCTATTAGGGATGTTTATCGAATGGATAGGCATTGTCTTTATCATTGTTCCAATATTATCACCCGTTATAGTTGCTTTAGGATTTAATCCATTATGGGCTGGAATGATGGTTTGCATCAATTTACAGATGGCATTTCAGACACCTCCCATGGCAATGTCAGTTTTTGTTTGCCAGGGGGTTGCTCCGCCAGAACTTGGAGTTACGTTGAATGACATAATAAAGGGAGTCATCCCATTCATTGCCATTATAGCCTCTTGTCTAGTTCTTTTTAGCATATTTCCACAGATTATTACCTGGCTGCCAAGTCTTATGATGAAATAGTTAATTTATCTTAGAAGGAGAAAATTAAATAGATTATATAAAAACAAAAATAATAAGTCAGTGAATAATAAATTAATCAAAGAAGATAGATTAACAGTCTATAATGTTAACTTTAAGGTTGTATAATAAATTAGGTTATTTGGAGGAGGAGTAAGTCTTCCCCAAATAACCTATAAGTTGGTCTGATAATCTTTGTCATGCTTTCTAAAACTCTGTATCTTATGTTGTTTTATAGATAAACACCAATTAAAAGCAATATAAACAAAAACAAATTAATTTAAGTCACAACTTTGATATTTGAAAGCCTTTTTCAGCCATTTATCCCCATAAAAGCATTGTAAAATAAGCATTTATTTTTTCAGGATATACTTATCAATATTTGAAAATTTCTTTAGATTATATAAGAATGAAGGACGAGTACATATTTAAAAATAATGTTGGCTTGGGAATTGATAATTTGTAAAAATAAACCAAGTTAAAAATATTTATTAAGGTGCAATAGATATAATATTTAAAAAATAACCGAGATATCATAGATAAGTGTTTGCAAAAAAAATGAGGTGAAAAGCTTATGATAGAGGATATTAAGGTAAGAAAAATAAAACAAAATTTTAATAAAACAAAAATAGACAATTTATCCGAATACGTTCAGCAATCTTTTAAAAAATCTGATTTAAAAAACAGAATAAAATCAGGTAACAAAATCGGAATCACTGTAGGTAGTAGAGGTATTACTAATATTAAATTGATTGTAAAAGAAATTATTTCTGAATTAAAAAATCTCAATGCTTTACCTTTTATTTTACCTGCAATGGGAAGTCATGGAGGTGCAAATAGTGAAGGACAAAAGGAGGTTTTAGCTTCTTATGGTATAACGCAAAAAGAAATGGGTATTCCCCTATTACCTTCTATGGAAACGATACAAATTGGGAAAGTAGAAAATAAAATACCTATATATTTTAGTAAAGTTGCGATGGGAGCAGATGGTATAATTGCTTTAAATAGAGTTAAAATGCATACAGATTTTAAAAGTAAGATTGTTGAAAGTGGAATGTCTAAAATTTTAGCGATAGGATTAGGTAAGGCAAGAGGGGCAAGTTCTATTCATTCTTTAGGAGTATATGGTTTAAAAAATGTTATTCCACAAGCAGCGGAATTAATAATTACAAAGGCTCCCATTATTCAGGGCATAGGTATTTTAGAGAACAGTTATGACCAAACTATGAAAATATCTTTTGTCCCACCAGAAGATATAATTAAAGTTGATAGTGAATTGTTAAAAATATCTAAGGAAGTAATGCCAATGTTACCAATTGACGACCTAGATGTAGTAATAGCTCAGGAGATTGGTAAAAATATAAGCGGAACTGGATTTGATACAAATGTAATAGGGAGACTGTACATTAATGGAGAAAAAGAAATTACGAAACCCATGATTAAAAGGTTGCTAGTTTTTGACCTTACAGAAGAGTCTCATGGAAATGCGTTAGGGATTGGTTTAGCAGACATTACAACCAAACAGCTCGTTAACAAGATAAATTATAAAGATATGTATGCTAATACTATAACTAGTACCTTCTTAAACCGCGCTAAAATACCTATAATTGCAGATTCGGAGAAAGAAGCCGTTGAAATAGCAGTAAAAACTTGTTGGAAATTAAAACAGAGTGATGTAAAATTGCTGATAATGAAAAATACTCTAGATCTTAAATATTTATATGTTTCAAAAGCTGCTTGGGAAGAAATCAAAGATAATGGAAATATTGAAACGTATGGAGATTGGGAAAAATTATCTTTTGATGAAAATGGGAAAATAAAAACCAGATTATAATTTAAGAAATAAAGAGAATTAATAAATTTATATTTTTAAATACATAGTTTTTGGCTTTCTTTTAATGATTACAAAATTATTCCAGGTCTTGATAAAAATATGTTTTTATCTGCAAATAAAAGATACAAAGGAGCTTTAAAAGATACCTCTCAAATAATTGAGAGTGTAATTGGCAAAATAGATAAGGAATTTAAAGTAAACAATAAAAAGGGGATTTACTATTGCTTTTTTAAACAATGGGCCTCTATGTAAGAATAAACTTGGCATGAAAATTGCTCCTATATAAAATAGAGATAGTCTAATAAAATTACAAACTATGTTACTGAGGTATGATGGATGATTTACGTAATAGCAGATGATTTAACAGGCGCTAATGATACTGGAGTGCAGTTTAGTAAAAAAGGATATAATACAAAGGTATCAATATTTAATAAGCAATCAACAATAATTATTCCTGATAATTTAGATGTTTTTGTAGTGGATACCGAGACACGTGAATTGAAAAGTAAAATTGCCAGAGAAAAATTAAGAAATATTTTAAAAAGATTAAATATTGATAAAAATGATATGATTTATAAAAAAGTAGATTCAACTTTAAGAGGCAACGTAGGTGATGAAATTGAAGAAATAATGAATATTTTAAAAAAAGATATTTGTGTTTTTAGCCCTAGTTATCCGTCTCATAAAAGAATAACTATAGGTGGTTATCTAGTTGTTGATCAGAAAACTCTTGGGTCAAGTGAATACTCATCCAATAATTTAAAGCAAATAGAAAATTCTTCTATTCCGTTTTTATTAAAAAAGCAAACAGACTTTCCTGTTGCACAGATTGACTTAAAAGATGTTGCTAAAGGGCAAAAAACAATTTTATTAAAAATAAACGAATTATACCAAAAGGAAAATAAAATAATAATTATTGATTCTACCAATGAGGAACATTTAGAGGATATATTTGCTAGCGGCTTAAAGTTTGATGGACAAGTTTTATTTTCGGGATCCGCAGGTTTAGCCAATAATTTTCCTAATATATATAATAAGAATGAAGATCTCAAGATAAATATTGAAAATAGTAAAAGTCCAGTTATTGTAGTTGCGGGTTCGCGAAATTCTATAATAAAGGATCAAATAAATTACATTAAAAATAAGTTAAATTTTTACGAATTAAAAATCGATATAGAGCAAATTTTTTCTAATAAAGATATTATTTTAGATAATTATACTACTAGATGTATTCAGATTATAAGAAATAACCGTGATCTAGTAATACACACTAATGCTATTTATAATGAAGAGAAATTAATAAATAAAAAGTTGATGTTGAAATACAATCTTAGTTTTAGAAAATTAGAGGTAGAAATTAAAAAATTTCTTGGTGAACTTACTTCTAAAATAATAAAAAATAGTTATGTAAGGAATTTAATTTTAACGGGTGGAGATGCAGCATTAGGAGTTTGTAAAAAGTTAAACATATATAGTATGAATATTGTAGATGAACTTTTACCAGGTATTCCTTTGGCTATCGCTAATTATAATAATTATAAATTAAATATTATAACTAAAGCAGGTGGATTTGGGAAAGAAGATACCTTATATGATTTAATCAATAAATTAAGAAACTATTAAGAATGGAGGAATGGTTCATTATTTATTAATAGTGAATCATATAAATTTAAAGATGAAGAGACCAGTTATTTGTATTACCATGGGAGATCCTGCAGGTATTGGAGCAGAGATCATAGTTAAAGCTTTAAGTAAAAAAGAGATTTATAGAAAATCAAAACCAATAGCTATTGGAAGTAAATGTGTTATAAATGATGCACTGAAATTTATTCCTTCAAATTTAAAGTTGAATGTTATTAAAAATACAGAAGAGATAAAAGGAGAATTTGGAATAATTGATTTTATAGATTTGGACAATATAAAACTCCATGAATTTAATTATGGAAAAGTAAGTGCTAAAGCAGGCCAGGCATCATTGGATTATATTTATAAGGGGATTGATTTAGCTATGAAAGGTTTAGTAGATGCGGTAGTAACCGGACCTATTCATAAAGAAGCTATTAAGGCAGCCGGTTCACCTTATGCTGGCCATACTGAGATATTCGCAACTTATACCAAAACAAAAAATTATGCCATGATGTTGGCAGATGAAAATTTAAGAGTCATTCATGTTTCTACACATGTTTCCTTACGTCAGGCATGTGATTTAGTAAAAAAGGAAAGGGTTTTAACAGTTATTCGTTTGGCGGATAAAGCATTGAAAGATTTAAGAATTAAAAATCCAAAAATTGGAGTATCCGGATTAAATCCTCATGCCGGAGAAGGAGGGCTTTTCGGTAAAGAAGAAATTGGAGAAATCATTCCCGCGATACTGCAAGCCAAAAAAGAAAATATAAATGTTGATGGACCTGTTCCTCCGGATACCATTTTTTCCAAAGTGATAGGTGGACAATATGACATTGCGGTAGTTATGTACCATGATCAAGGACATATTCCTATGAAAGTTACTGGATTTAAGTATAATAAAGAAACTAATAAATGGTCAACAATAAGTGGAGTAAATATTACGGTAGGGTTACCGATTATTAGAACTTCAGTTGATCACGGAGTTGCTTTTGGTAAAGCCGGGGAGGGTAGAGCTAACGAGGAAAGTATGGTAGGAGCAATTAAGATGGCTATAGATTTTGCAAGTTAAGTGTATCTCCATAAAGGAAGGGAAAAATGAAAGCTGCATATAAATCGAATCGAGAAAAAGGAATTAAAATAGTAGATATACCTGTTCCTAAAATTTCAAAAAATGAAGTATTGGTAAAAGTTAAGAAAGCCGCAATTTGCGGAACTGATATCCATCTATATGATTGGAATAATTGGTGTGAAAATGTAAATGCTAAGAATCCTATGATAATTGGTCATGAATTTTGTGGGGAAGTGGTCGAAGTTGGGTTAAATGTAACTTTGGTTAAAACAGGGGATTTGATAGCAGGAGAAACGCATATACCTTGTGGCAAATGCATATTATGCAGAACAGGAAGGCAACATATATGTAAGGATATGAAAATATTAGGAGTACATACCGATGGTGTTTTTGCAGAATATGCAAAAATACCCGAAATTTGTGCCTGGAAGTTGCATCTAGATACCCCTCCGGAAATAGGAGCCATTTACGAGCCCTTTGGCATTGCCGTTCATGGCGTTTTAAGGGATAAGATTGCAGGTCTTTCCACAGTCATCATCGGTGCTGGTCCTATAGGACTATTTGCAGCAAATGTTGCAAATATATCAGGAGCTAGCCAGATTTTTGTGGTGGATTTAAATGAATATAGGTTAAAATTGGCAACCAAGATGGGAGACAATATAATGACTTTAAATCCTAAAAAAGACAATGTAGCAAATATTGTAACCGAGCAAACCGATGGTAGAGGGGCTGATGTAGTGATAGAGTTAAGTGGCTCGGTACAAGGTACAAGGACCGGATTTGATATTTTGGCAAAAGGTGGGCGGATCTCACTTATAGGACTTCATTCTCAAGATGTACCCCTGGATTTAGTTAATGACGTTATCTATAAGGAGGCAACCGTTTACGGTATTACCGGTAGAGAAATGTTCAATACCTGGTACTCGGTAGATAATATTATGAATGATAAAAAATTAAATGTAAAAGATGTCATTACTCATGAGTTTGTTTTAGATGAAATAGAAAAAGCTATCTTGACTGCTCAGCAAGGTAATGCAGGAAAGATAATTATTAAAATTAGCCGGTAGTAAAAGAACATAGAATGAGGCGATGAGTAAAAAATTATAAAAGGAGTATGATATAAATTGACAACCCCGATTATAACCATGATTCATACTGTTTTTCCTATAGTTGATAACTTAAAAGCTATTTTTAAAAAAAAATTAGGGAATCAACCAGTAACGATCTATAGCATAAATGTTATAATTAAATAATTGATGATAGGAGAAATGTACGATGAAAAAAGAGATTATTCTGACCGAAAATGCTCCAGCTGCTTTTGGTCCATTTTCACAGGCAGTAAAGGTAGGAGATTTTATATTTACTTCTGGTATTTTACCATTAGATCCCGCAAGTGGTAAAAAAGTTAGCGGGGGCATTGAAAACGAAACAAAGCAGACCTTAGAGAACCTAAGAGCTATTTTAGAAACCTCAGGTTCTTCTTTGAATGAGATTGTAAAGGCTACAATATTTCTTACCGACATGAACGATTTCGAAATAGTGAATTCTATCTATAGCAAGTATTTTTCTGGTGATTTTCCAGCACGGGCTGCAATAGGAGTTAATGAACTTGCCAAGAATGCAAAAATAGAAATACAGTCGATTTCCATTCATCATGATTGATAATTAATAAAGATTACTACTGAAAATATAATATTTTAAACAAGAAATGAAACTTGTTCATGTATACTATTAGATTTATAAATACTGACGGGTTTATGTAAAAAACAAAAAATTAATTAGCTTAAATTAGCAAAGGAGGTCTTTATTGATGGAAGTTTTATCTATTGGAGATGTCATGATACCTGGTAAGAATATTGCGACAGCAGCCAAAGAATTAAAAATTAATCATTTAAATATAGAAATTAAAGATTGGGAAACAGATTGGGATAAATTGCAGGATCGTAGATTAGTAATTGAAAAACAGGGACCGGCCGCTGAACCGGTTGTTTCCCAAATATTAAATGCTAACAAGAATACAGAAATACTTTTGGTTTTGTTTTGTCCAGTATCAAAAGATGCAATCGATACATTACCTAACCTTAAACTTATTGGTGCTTCAAGAGCGGGATTGGAAAATATTGATGTCAAACATGCTACTAAAAAGGGAATTATTGTTCATAATCTTAAAGGTCGTAACGCACATGCCGTCTCTGATTTTACCATTGGCTTAATCTTAGGAGAAGCACGTAATATTGCCCGCAGCTATCATGCAGTAAAAAATGGCGTCTGGCGAAAAAACTTTGTTAATTCCGACATGGTACCTGAATTACAGGGAAAAACAATTGGATTAATAGGTTTTGGTTATATCGGTCAATTAGTAGCTCAAAAATTGAGCGGATTTAAGGTTAATATTTTGGTATCTGACCCTTATGTTTCAGATGAGGTACTCCAGAAGTATCATGCTAAAAAAGTTACCACTGAAGATTTATTAAAAAACGCTGATTTTGTTTCATTGCATGCCAGGATAAGCAAGGAAACTAAAAACATGATTGGGGAAAAAGAACTTTCTTTGATGAAAAATACAGCGTATCTAATAAATACAGCTCGTGCAGGCTTGATTAAAGAAGATGCTTTATATCATGTGTTAAAAGAGAAAAAAATAGCCGGTGCCGCTCTAGATGTGTTCTGGCAGGAACCGATTGGAAAAAATAGCCGTTGGTTAGAACTTGATAATGTTACTTTAACAACCCATATAGCCGGAACAACCAAAGAAGCTTTAACGAAATCACCTTATCTTTTAGTTGAAGATATCAACAAATTATTAGAAAACAAGGAACCAAAATTTGTTGTTAACCCTGAGGTGTTAAAGCGAGCTGAAGTCCAGAATTGGCTCGAAGAAGTAAGGAGTTCTTTAGATGTTAGTTAATTTAAATGATGTTTTAAATAAAGCAAGAAAGTCAGGCTATGCCATCGGAGCTTTTAATGTTTACAATATGGAGACCATTGAAGCTGTTTTTGATGCAGCCGTATCCTTAGATATCCCGGTTATTATTGCTTTTGGTGAAAAATATACCCATATCAATTCGATTCATTTAATCTCCCAATGTGTCCATGAGTTAGCAAATAAAACACCATTACCTATTGTGCTTCATTTAGATCATTGCAAATCAGAAGATTTAATTATTCGGGCAATTCAAGCAGGTTTTACTTCAGTTATGTATGATGGTTCCAGCTTATCAAACAGTGATAATATAGGAATTACCTCCAAAATAGTAAAAATAGCCCATGCAGCTGGTGTTTCCGTAGAAGCAGAATTAGATTATGTCCCTGCTGAAGATACCGGAGAATTTGTTCCGGAGGATCAATTAACCAAGCCGGAAGAAGCAAAAGAATTTGTGGAGAAGACAGATTGCGATGCCTTAGCTGTTGCAGTCGGAACGATTCATGGTAACTATATTGGTAAACCAATAATATATCATAATCGCTTAAAAGAAATTGCAAAAATAATTTCAGTTCCCCTTGTCTTGCATGGAGGTTCTGGAAATACAGAAGAAGACCTGATATTAGCGATTGATGAAGGTATATCTAAAATTAATATTAATACTGAGATATCAAATGCAGCCGTTAAGCAATTAAAAGAAATATTTAAAAATAATTATTCCGGTCATTTGTCTACTCTTTCCAATATGATAAAAGAACCGATGCTCGCAGTGATCAAGGAAAAAATGAAATTATTTTCTCGCGGTAAAATTGGTTCGATACATAAAAGGTAATTTTAGTAAAATTAATTTAGGGGACCAAACAGCCGTTACAGCCGGTAGCCATGAGATTAAAGATATGACTGATACAATCAAACAATTGATTGTTGAAATTAAAAATTGTGGTGGTTAACCTCTGGGATTTGATAAATAAGTTTTTTAGAGTATTAAAGTTTTAGATGTTGATATAAGAGGTTATCATGCGTCATTTGATTATGTGTATTGATATTGGAACAACAGGATGTTGTACTGTTATTTTTGATGAAAAAGGTAAGCAGGTCAGTCATTCTTATCAAGAGTATCAGAGTATTTATTTATCATCAAGGTGGATTGACCATGATCCTAAAACATGGTTGCAAGCTACTCAAAAAACAGTCAAAGAAGCTATTAAAAAATTAGAGCATGATAGGCGTTATCTGTCTGCTATTGCAGTCACATCACAAAGGGCTACTTTTATTCCTGTTGATAAAAACGGTAAACCTTTAGATAATGCCATATTGTGGCAGGATAAAAGGGCAATCGAAGAAACGAAGCATTTGATGAGTGAGTATGGCCCAAAGAAAATATATGATATTACAGGATTGAGAGTTGACCCCTATTTTACCTTACCAAAGCTATTGTGGCTAAAAAAGAACAAAACTGAAATCTATAATAATTCTTATATTTTTCTTTCAGTACAGGATTATATTATTCATTACCTAACTGGTAAATTTAAAACTGACTGGACACAAGCTTCTCGAACTATGCTTTTTAATATTGATAAATTAAAATGGGATAAAGATTTCATAAAAAGTGTTGGAATCGATTTTACTAAGTTACCAGAGGCTGTTCCGCCCGGTTCAATTATTGGATTTGCTAATCGGGATGTTTCGGAAGAACTTAATTTACCTAAAGGAATACCGGTTATTGCGGCAGGGGGAGATCAACAGTGTGCTGCCATAGGATTAGGTGTGATAAAGGCTGGGATAGTTGAAGTCAATACAGGAACGGGTTCTTTTGTTTTAGCCAACAGTGATAAACCAGTTAAAGATATTGATCAACGCTTAATTTGTAGTGCCTCTTCAGTTGCCGGTATGTGGCTACTGGAAGCCGGTATTTTTACAACAGGTTCAATTTATCGTTGGTTTAGGGATAATTTTGGAGAAATTGAAATGGAAACCCAAAGAGAATCAGGGATTGATGCATATGAAATAATGGATTCTGAAGCGGCCCAAGAACCATTGGGAGCAAACGGTTTACTCTTAATACCACATTTTGCTGCTTCTGCAGCTCCTTATTGGAATCCAGAAGCAAGGGGAATACTTTTTGGATTATCATTAGGCCATAAACGTTCTTCAATCATAAGGGCAATATTAGAAGGAATTGCCTTTGAAATACAGAAAAATATTAGTATTATGGAAAGTTATAATGACGAAATTAAAGAAGTTAGAATTAGTGGCGGCATTACAAAGTCAGAATTATTTAATCAAATACAAGCTGATATCTATGGTAAAATTGTAGTAAAAACTGAATGTAATGAAGCCTCTGCCCTTGGAGCAGCGGTGGTAGCTGCAACTACTACAGGTCTATATAATAATATAAATTCAGCTGTAGATAATATGGTTAATCTTAACAACTTAAGCAGAAAAGAACCAAATATAGAAAATTATACAGTATATAAGGAGTTAAGCAAGATACATGATTCATTATATTGGTCTTTAGAAAAGGCAGGCATATATAGTAAAATAAATGATGTAATGAAGTTATTGTAATAAAATAAAATAAAAATATTTGATAAACAAGTATCAATTTAAAACAAAAGAATAACAAAAATAATTATTAATAATAAATTTATTAAATATTAAATATAAGAAGAAAGATAATGGAATTAAAAGAAAAAGCAGTTCAATTGCTTAAAAATTTTAAGGGAGATAATTATGTTTTTGGTATAGGAAAATTAGATGAAATAGGCCGAATAGCTAATCAATATGGAAAATCTGCATTGGTTATTTCTAATAATACTTATCTAAGTTTGGTAGTAAATAAAGTAATGGATTCTTTGAATAAGCATGGGGTTAAACTTGCTGGTGAAAAAATTGTACCTGATGCCAAACCTAATTGTCCCCGTGAAGATGTTTATCGAATAGAAAGTTATATTTTGCATTTTCAACCTGATTGTATTATTGCTGTAGGTGGTGGAAGCACTCTTGATTCTGCTAAGGCAGCTAATGTATTAGCTTCTTTAGGAAAATATAGTCCAGAGATTGAAAGTTATTTTGGTACCGGATTAGTCAGTAAAGCCTTGGAAAAAACCGGGGGAAAATTATGGCCCTTAATTGCTATTCAAACTGCTGCCAGCTCCGGGTCCCATTTGACCAAATATTCCAACGTTACTGATCCTATAATAGGGCAGAAGAAATTAATTGTCGATGAAGCAATTATCCCTAATAAAGCTCTATTTGATTATCAGGTAACTACCAGCATGCCTTCTGCTTTGACTATTGACGGCGCATTAGATGGAATAGCTCATTGTCTCGAGGTCTTCGAGGGAATAAGTGAAAAAAATTATGAATTAGCCAAAGAGATAGCCTTAAGCGCTATTGAATTAGTAATAAAGAATTGCAGATCGGTATTAGATAATCCACATAATATAGAAGCTCGAGAGGCTATTGGTTTAGCTACTGATCTTGGTGGTTATGCTATTATGGTAGGAGGCACTAAC
>Ga0307432_1000932_pt1 | contig 19625 bp, 17 predicted proteins | sample SalMarWE160150MG_FD_202158 | JGI IMG/M metagenome (GOLD analysis project Ga0307432, IMG submission 202158) | Salt marsh sediment microbial communities from the Plum Island Ecosystem LTER, Massachusetts, United States - WE1603-150 | ecosystem: Environmental > Aquatic > Marine > Intertidal zone >...
CCGTTTAGATAGATAGGTAACAATCAACGTATCAGGGGCATCTTCCGCAACCTCTCGCAAACGTTTTATCGAATCGCCCCCCTAACAGTTCGCCAGAAATTTACTTTTAGCAGTACTTTTATCTCAGGCCAGTGTTTTTTCTTTATGAAGTTAGTGCATTGTGATGCCTTCGGGTAGAAGGAGATGCTATGAGCCTTCAGAGCTGGTATATCTTGTCCGCAGTTACTATCGCCTCAGCGGCCTGTGGCAGCTTTATGGGGGTAATAAAGTCTTCTATGTTGGCTGTGTCTTCTATAGTCGTGCCAGCCTTGTCAATTACGTGGAAGGTACCACATGATACAATGGTCACTCCCAGTTTTTCCTTTTCAAACCGGGCCAACTGCTCCAAATTATCTGGCAGGTCTGATGCAGACAGGCCCTCAATTTGGCTGGCAATAAGCTCTTTGACTGAACTCTCGATACTAAGCTTGGCCAGCTTTCCCCGCTTAGTCATCTCAATGCCATAGGGCCCGTAATATAGAGTCACATTTTCGATCTTGGCTACTTGCCTAGCTAGGAAAGCAACTACATAGGCAGCATAGTGATTGTAAGGCTTATCTTTCCCACTATTAACCACAATCAGTAGATTGTTGACTTCTGGCATTTTTCTAGCTCCTTCCTAAAATGTTCTTCGGCCGGTAGCATCCCCTCCCACCTGCATTGTATTGCAGCGCGTAGCCAACTTCAATAGCTGTTAAAGCTCACTTTTAGTGCCAAGCCAAGGAATTAAAGCAAGCCGGCGACTACGGCTACAAGTGGCAGAGCCATATAAAGATTGAGAGCAACAATCAGCCATACAGTTGAGCCGTTAGCTCTCCAAATTTTACCTCAAGTTCCATACCGCGGAGAAATAGTGGCGTGTCCACTCATTTGCCACCTTCCGGTTAGAACAGAAGACAATCCTTAGATCCGGATGGAGCGCATGAAGCTCGCCGATGGCTCTGGCGCAGAAGCCGGGGGTATAGCAGGAGCAGCCCGCCACAGGCATCCTACACCTGCTTGGCAGCCTCCGCAGGGGCGAGGAACGTGCTGACGGCGTCGAAGTACATGTCGAAGGGCATCATCTCGCGACTGATGGCCTGCAGAGTTTCTTCCTTAATTGCGCCATCCCTCACAAGCTGACGGCCGGCGTCACGCGCCGCCTCGAAGATATCCTCCACTGGCGCACCCAGATCCTTCATGACGCTAAGCGCTCCACCATGAGGCCTGAGCAACGCCCCGGCGTACTCCCTCGATATGTTCTTGCATATGGCTTTCATATGTACGACCATCGGGTCAAAGTTGTCCATCTCCCAGAATCCGCAGTTGGATACCAGCACCAGCTTGCCTCGCTTGTACTCTTCACGCAAGGGGTGGCGGTAGTGACCATCGCGCAACTCAAGCGGTCCGTGTATCAGAGGGAGCACACGGTCGATGAGCATCTTCATTGGGCCTGACATGCCATCCAGGTAGAGCGGGGTGGCCAGAACCACGATATCCGCCTGGCCAATCTTGGGCACCAGCCATTGCATATCATCCTTCTGCCAGCACTTACCCGGAGTCTTGTTCCAGCAGATAAAGGCCCCCTGGCATGGCTTGATGTTGAGCTTCTTGGTGTAGAAAAGCTCAACCTCGGCTCCCACCTCCTTCATTCCTTCGAGAAAAGGCTCGAGGATCAAGTGCGTATTGCCCTTGTCCATCATAATGCTTCCGTTCACCGCGACTACCTTGGTCATGGTTCCCCCTTTCCATACCAGAATTCACATACCATCGTGAAACCACTCTATGTCTCTTCTGAGACGTTACTCAAGAGGTGAACTCACCCTCGCCTACCTGCTTCAGGTAGGCTGCCTGCATGCGGAGCTGTGGATGCGAGCGAAGTGCTTCTGGTCTGAGTCATGATGACAGCGCTTGTATTTCTTCCCACTGCCACACCAGCAAGGTTCATTGCGACCTAGTTGCAGGGCGTATTGAGGAGGACGCTGAGATAGCTTTCTCAGGAAACTCATCGATGCTCCTATTCCTTACCGCTGTTTTATGTAAATTGAATCGGCAGTTGCTCAGATTCGAAGCAGGTGTCTAGCTCACTGGCCAGAGGATAGCACTTCGCTGTCCCATGGTCAAGGATGCGTACTCGTACAAGTGACTAGTGACACCTCCTCCTTACTCAACTGCCTTTGCCATCTTCTCTGTGTTTCCGCTTCGCGAATCATAAACGATCAAAACCTTAGTCATTGGTAACATCATTTCGTCTCTACCCTGGCCATTTGCCTGGGTCACGACGTCATGCTTATGGAATCAGGGCGGACTATTGGGTGCCGTCAAACACCTGTCGCAGCAGGTCAGATTCCAGTGTGGGGACTTGTTCGGTAAGCGTTGGTATTGAATCGTGGTCGGTGACGGCCGGGCGCAGTGGGGTGATGGATATCTGGCCGGCATCGACAGCCCATATGTCGGTGCCTTCGTGGATGCCCAGTTCAACCGCCCTTTGCTCGCTCCATGAGTAGCCATGACGATCGTTTTGCTGGCTGGCCACCAGCCTAACATAGCTCCTTGATGCAGCCTTCGTGATGGCGATGCCCTTGATTAGTTCTTGAGGAATGTTGGGCACATTAACATTCAGGATAGCTCCGTTCTCCATTGTTCCGCTTGCCATGTTCAGCGCCAGCAACTCAGCGACCTTCGATGCGACATCGAAGCACAACTGTGGTGCCTTGCCCTGGATGGCCAGAGACACCGCCATCGAAGGTATCTGACGATAGTAACCCTGCAGTGTAGCCATGACGGTGCCCGAATAGAGGATATCGGTGCCCATATTGCCACCGAGGTTGATGCCAGAAACGATGAGGTCAATGTCTCCTTGAGCCAATCGCCACAAACCTAGTATCACGCAGTCGGTAGGGGTTCCCCCTATGGCATACGCGCGAACCCCCTCGATGGAGGAGGGTACCTCGACGACACTCATATCACTATGCATCGATACCGATGTGCCTGCTCCACTTCGCTGTGTGTCGGGGGCTACCACCAGCGTTTCCCCTATGCGGTTCATCGCTTCAGCCAGAGCCCATACGCCGGGCGAATCTATGCCGTCATCGTTGGTAACCAGTATCTTCACCTGAGTTCCTCCACTGAGTCAATATACAATAACCAAGCCATGTTGCTACAAATTATCACACAAAGTACTGTTCTTATCTTAACCTGTCATCGCTGGCTGTCAAGGCTACTATGAAGACAAAAACACAATTTCGCGCGGCCAGCCCTATGCTGTAGCACCTCAAAGAGGTTCCCTGAAGCCAGAATGTGAAGCCGTTAGCTTTCCAAGCTTTGCCTCAAGTTCCATACGGCGGAGAAATAGTGGCGTGTCCACTCATTTGCCACCTTCCGGTTAGAACAGAAGACAATCCGTAGATCCGGATGGAGGGCATGAAGCTCGCCGACGGCTCTGGCGCAGAAGCTGGGGGTGTAATGGTGTACCTTCGCAGCGTTCAAGAAGTCGGCATAGGGGGCCTCAATCACCAGGGCATTGTTCTGATACGTAGCCAACTCTGCCAGCTTCTCATGTAGCACTGGCATCGTATTAAAGTCAGCGAGAAGGTTGTCCAGGGTCTTTCGCTCTACAAGGGCGATAATATTGTCTCCATCCATCAGTGCGTAATCACCAATCGGAAGAGGAGCTCGTTCGGTGATAACCTTGGGAAAACGCCACGGATAGCGCTCGTTGCTGTCAATGTGGACGGTAAACGTGGTGCGGCTGGGATAGGCAACAAGCTTATAGGCAGGTCGGTGCTGCGTCATTGATCTCTGTGTCAGCCAGAATATCTGCTCGTGGCTTTCCTTAGGTCGGCTCTTGTAAGGCTTGGTCAAGAAGAGGAAATCGCACCGCTTGTACCGCTTGCGGTTCAGCACGACTGATAGCCGCCGCCCACGCTCATGAAACGCAACGATGTCAACCCTCTCCAGTTCCTCGATTATCTCATTTGTGTCTGGAGGTTCTTCTTCACGTAGACAGAATATCCTCTTACCTACTGCCGGCCAGCGATCCTGGGCACGCAGGATAAGCCATGGTTCATCCCCCTTCACAATTTGCAGACGGTAAGGGAAACGGTCACTGGCACACCGCTGTAGAATCCATGTTCCCTGCATCATTCTCCCAATTATGAGTATACCGCAGAACATACCGAATATTGAAGCAAAGGTCCCTTTGAGCTAAGCAGGGTTAACCATTATGGATTCATACGTTTAGTCCATAACGAACACCTTAATCCGTGGATTCTACTTGAGGACTGAGGGAGTCCTCTCCCTCAGCTCTCGCGAAGGAATCCTTCACAGAAGGACCTTCACGCCTCAGAAAAAACCAACTAATAGACGAGTCTTTTGAATCTGGACTCAAGGATTAAGGGAACAACTAATCGAATCATGCCGCAATAATTCGTCCACCGTTTATTTATTACAATGGCTACCCCCTTTGGCATTGATGCTTGTGCCACCGTCACTGTAGTTGTGTATCGAGCTTTCATGATTGTATAATTGCATGCGCGCTGCTATCCCCTAGAAGGGATACGGCACGTTCTGAGGGTGTTTTGTGGAACCATAGGAAACTCCCTCACATGGTCGGAATAATTCGTATCGCAGCAAGTGATATTCAGGTTATCGCTGAGCTCAATGATACCATGACTGCTGAAGCAATCCTGCAGGCCCCGCCAATTAAGGCTCGTGCTAATCTCTGGGAAGAGGAGATATGCTTTCCCATTCCAGCTAGCCTGGAGCCGGACGAAGGGCAGGAAGTGGTGAAATAGGTGATTTCGGCTATTGTCCACAGGTTTGCGCTACAGCGCCAGATGCTTAGATATCTTCGGTTGTTTAAGCCGCCAACCCCCAAACCTCTAGACACACTAATCTACGTTATCATCTGCACTTTGACTGGAATTTTAGCGCCGCCCGTCTCGGTTCTGAGAAAGAGGACGTTAAGGCAATCTGTCTCTATCATTTCCACCAGTCTCATGCCAAAAGACCTCCTGATAGAGTTTATGGGTGTTAGGTTCTATGCCAGGAAAGGGAAAGCGGACATATTGCTACTCAACAGCCTCAGTAGTGCTAGAATGTGGGATTATTTCACGCCAAAAGAAGGGGATGTAGTCGTAGACATCGGGGCGCATGTTGGCAAATACGCTTTGGTTGCCGCCAAGCGCGTCGGTAAAGAGGGGAAAGTGATAGCCATAGAGGCACACCCTGAGAATTTCAAAGCACTACTAAACAACATACGCCTTAACGATTTTCAGAATGTAATCGCCCTAAATGCCGCCGCATTCAGCGAAAACGGTAAGACGTTGAGATTATTCGGTCAATGGGATACTGCGTATTCCCTGAAATCATGGGATGCAAAGCATACCAAAGTAGAGACGAGAACGACGGACTCGATCCTGAGACAATACGATATAGGAAGTGCGGACTGGGTGAAGATAGATGTTGAGGGCGCAGAGACAGATGTTTTGATTGGGATGAAAGATACTATCGCGAACAGCCCACACTTGAAAATGTTGGTTGAAGTAAATAGAAGGAATGAACATGAGATAGACCAGATTCTGAGTGGATTTGGGAAGAAGTGCATTAAAAGACCTGACATATTTTATTGGAAAGATTAAACACGAAATTGCGTAAATAGGCCAAGTCAAATGCAGAGGCACTTGTTGATTTTGCCCCCAGAGTTCGATTATACTCCCTTTAATCGATTTATTACGGATGATTCCTTCGCAAAGAGAAGAGGTAATACGTGAACAATAGAGTAGTTGTAACTGGCATGGGGGTGATAAGCCCCTTAGGACTAGATGCCAAATCCCTATGGCAGGCATTGGTTTCTGGAAAATCCGGGGTGGATTACATCACCTCCTTTGACCCCGCACCGTTAGCAACGAAAATCGCCGCCGAGGTCAAAGATTTCGATCCCGCCCAATATATAGACCGCAAGGAACTGCGACGGATGGACCGTTTTACACAGTTCGCTGTAGCGGCGAGTTTGCAAGCGGTGGAGGAAGCTCAGTTAAAAATCAATGCCACAAATCATAACGATATCGGAGTAATCATCGGGGCAGGGTATGGCGGACTGAGCACCTTGTTGAGCCAATATGACATACTCAAGGAGAAGGGTCCCGACAGGATCAGCCCTTTTCTTGTTCCCATGATGATCGCAGATACGGCTTGTGGGATGGTCTCTATCACGCTTGGGGCAAAGGGCCCTAACTATTGTATCACCTCTGCCTGTGCCAGTGGCTCCGATGCCATTGGCGATTCCTTTGAGATCATCAGGCGCGGCGACGCCCAAGCAATGATAGCCGGAGGGACTGAAGCACAGATAATCCCCCTCACCGTTGCTGCCTTCAATGCAGCACGAGCCATCTCCACCAGAAACGATGAACCACAAAAGGCTTCTCGGCCATTTGATGCTGAGAGAGATGGATTTATCATGGGAGAAGGCTGTGTGGTTCTTGTCCTGGAGAGCCTTTCCTTTGCCACAAAACGGGGCGCTCCTATTCTAGCTGAGGTTGTGAGCTATGGCGCCACAGCGGATGCTTTCCACGTCACCCAGCCGTCGGAGGAGGGTGAAGGCGGTGCGCGGGCAATGGCCATGGCCTTGAGGAAGGCAGGACTGGAGCCTGGAGAGATTGACTATATCAATGCTCATGGCACTTCAACCCAGCTAAACGATAAGAATGAAACCATGGCGATAAAGTCCATCTTCGGAGAGCAAGCCTACCGAATCCCCATCAGCTCCACAAAATCGATGACGGGGCATCTCCTGGGTGCTGCGGGAGCCATTGAAGCGGCAATATGCGTCATGACCATCCAGAATGGGGTCATACCACCAACGATAAACCTCACCTGCCCCGACCCAGACTGTGACCTCGATTATGTGCCCAATGTGGCTCGTCAAGCAAAGGTTGATACGGTCCTCTCTAATGCCTTTGGCTTTGGTGGGCACAACTCCACCCTCATAATCCGAAGGTATAACGAGGCATGATAGATTGAATCATAGCCGTTGGCAGATGCCACCCCACTTACAAGCGGAGCAAATTGCTGGAACAGGCCTTCCCCCATTGATGGCTCAACTCCTTTACAATCGTGGCATTACCGACCCGACTCAGATTAGTTCCTTCCTTGCCGCAGATGAGAACCTTTTAAACGACCCGTTCCTCCTCCCCGACATGGAGAAAGCGGTGGCCAGAATCCACGCTGCTTTGCTATCCGAAGAGATCATTGCCATATATGGGGATTTCGATGCCGATGGCATGACCGCCACTGCTGTCCTTACTGAGGGACTCTCCTCTCTTGGTGGAAAGGCTATCCCATACATACCTCACCGTATTGAAGAGGGCTATGGCCTCAACAATGCTGCTCTCGAGAAGTTGCGCAAACAAGGGGTTAGTCTGGTGATAACGGTGGATTGCGGCATAAGTAACGCTCCCGAGGTAGAAACAGCGCAGAATATGGGGCTTGACATATTGATCACCGACCATCACACCGTTCCTCGCCAAATGCCACAAGCCATCGCCGTAGTCGATCCCAAGAGAGCCGATTCCCGCTATCCCTTCCCCAGGCTCGCCGGAGTGGGTGTTGCATTCAAACTACTCCAGGCGCTTTTCAGCTCTTTGGGCAATAACGGAAATATGGAGAAATTCCTAGACTTGGTTGCTTTGGGAACAGTGGCTGACATGGAACCCCTCCGCGGCGAAAACCGTTATTTGGTAAAGCATGGCCTCGATGTGTTGCAAAACACTAACCGGCCGGGCCTGAGAGAGCTGGCTAAGTGTGCCGGCGTTCCTCTGTCAGCCGTTGGCACAGAGACCATCTCGTGGGTTTTAGGGCCTCGACTTAACGCTGCGGGTAGGCTGGAACATGCTATTGTTGGCTACGATATTCTGGTGACCGACTCTGTTGAAGAAGCCCAAAGGCTTGCCAGTGTTTTGGAGAGAAGGAATGAGCAACGACATAAGCTAACCGAAATAGCTCTCGTAAAGGCGCGGGGAAAGCTAATTGCCAAAGGCACCGATTCCCCTATTCTTATGCTTAGCGACGAGGACTTCCCTAGTGGGGTTTTAGGGGTGATCGCCGGCAGGTTGGCAGAGGAGTTTTACCGCCCTGTGGTCGTTCTTGAGGAGGGTAAAGAGTGGAGCAAAGGAAGCGCCCGTAGCATCCCTGAGTTCGACATCATAGCTGCCCTGACCGATTGTAGCAACCTCCTATCTCGCTTTGGTGGGCATCCAATGGCAGCGGGTTGCACCGTAGCCACAGATACCTTGGAGCAGCTTCACGAATGCCTGCTTGGCATTGCGGCAAATCAGCTTTCGTCTCTAGACCTCCGCCCAATGATTGCTATCGATGCCGAGATTCCTCTTTCTTCACTCAACGGCAAAACGTTCAAGATGATGCAAAAGCTAGCCCCATTCGGATGTGATAATCCCTATCCTACATTCATCAGTCGGGGTATTAGAGTAATAAAGCACCGTGGTGTGGGCGCCGACGGAAAACACCTTAAGCTTAAATTGAAAGACGGCGATACAACCTGGGATGGCATCGCCTTCAGGCTGGGTAACCTTTCCGATGAGATCACACCTCAATTGGATATCGTCTATAACTTAGCCGTTGACCAGTGGGGCGGTGGGGACATGCTTCAACTCCACATCTTGGACTTCGCCCCGGCTGCCTAGGTCTCTTCTATCACTGATGGCTCAACTACAGCCCTCGCCTTTCGCATCTTGTAGATAAGCAAGGGGATACAGACCGCCATTACTATTAGAGCAACGAAATGGGGGGTATGAAGTACGCCACTCACATTTACCTCCGATGTCACCACTGCGCGGGTGAACTCGATGAAGAAACGTCCGAAGGAATACAGGGATAAGTAGAGGAGAAACAACGAGCCATCCGGCTTGAGCCGTCCCCTCAGCCGCCATAGAACAGCGAAAACCATCAGGTCCCATATAATCTCGTATACTGGTGATGGATGCGTCGGCTCCCCCCAAAAAAGGGTGGTGGAAGCAGCATTAGGATGGGTATATACGAAAGCCCAGGGAAGAGACGTGGGTGCGCCCCAGGCATCGCCATTTATAGTGCAACCAATTCTCCCGACAGCCTGGGCCAGGACCACTGCCGGAGCTACAGCATCAGCGAAGTGCCCAAAATGGAGATTGCTTATTCTGGCGTATATCGCCACCGCCAGCGCTCCGCCAAGAATCGCCCCGAAAATGGATAACCCATACCAGAACTGAAGTATCTGCATTGGATTGTAAAGATAAGTACTCGCAAGGTAGTCTATAACGTGGAAAAGCCTGGCCCCTATAATCCCCCCAATAATCGCCCACGGCGCAACACCGTAGATAACCTCTCTCTTAACGCCAGTCCCTCTCACAAACCATATAGAGAGCCCAATGGCGACAATGACAGCCAGGACAACTATGACCCCATGCCAGCCTACTTCGAAAGAACCTACGGTGAAGAAGATTGGATCGATGCCAATATATATAGCCAGAATAGACATTCTCGTGGGATTCTACTGTGGTCTGTGTTTTGGTGTCAAGGAAGCCTTCCCGTAGTGCATTTCTTGCAACATTATGTTAAAATGTCATACTGTCACAAAGGAGACGGCAATGAGACAGGAAGTCGACAATTTCTTGAATCACCTTTCTATGGAAAAAGGCTTTTCACTAAACACCGTTGATGCCTACAGAAATGACCTTTCCCAGCTTGCCAGTTTTATCGAAGAACAAGCCACAGCGAAGGGCTACAGCCCCAAATGGATCTCTGTGGACCGCAATATTCTCATAAGCTATATCCTCGACTTGAAGGAGAGGGGCTATGCATCGGCTACGGTGGCCCGCAAAGTTGCTGCTATGAAATCCTTTTTTGATTTCCTGGTCTCTGAGGGATCCCTCCAGAGAGACCCTACAGAGAATCTCAGTTCGCCAAAGGTGGGGAAATCCTTGCCTAAACCCCTGTCCGTTAATGAAGTTGAAATGTTACTAAACGAGCCTGCTAAGTCTTCCTCTCTCGAAGCAAAACGGGATAGGGCCATGATGGAGTTGATGTATGCTGGTGGCATGAGAGTATCAGAGCTTGTCTCTATGAACATAGGGGATATGGACATAGGGGAAGGCTTTGCGCGCTGCTTCGGAAAGGGCTCAAAAGAGAGGAGAATCCCCATCCACGAAAAAGCAATCAAGGCCGTGGCAGAATATCTAGAACAGGCTCGCCCTCAGCTTCTCCGTAATAAAGATAAGGAGGCTTTGTTCTTAAACCGCCGGGGAGAGCGCCTTACAAGGCAAGGCCTCTGGCTAATCTTGAAGGCTTATGTTAAAGCGTCGGGCATAAAGGCGGATGTTACTCCACATACTCTTCGTCACAGCTTCGCCACCCATATGTTGAGAGGGGGAGCGGACTTGAGAGCGGTTCAAGAACTTCTGGGGCATGCCAATATCACCTCTACTCAGATCTATACTCACCTTACCAGTGAACATGTGCACCAGGCTTATGAAAGGGCACACCCCAGAGCTAATGATTAGCCCTATTTAATAGAGTAATATGTCTCGACAAGCAGGAGCTTGTAGAAACAGTGAGGTTGACAGGTAGTTATTACTGAAGTGCAAGAGCAACAAAAGAAGTTTCCCTTAGACTGCGAACTGAGTGTTGGCTGGGTTTTTAGCGATATGAATAAAAAGGTAACCTGTCCCGTGCGGGTTGGGCAGGGTTACTAGGCTGGAGTAAAAAATGCCTCCTAAGAAATCTCACCGTGTCGCCTCGAGGCAGGCGGCGGCAAGTAAACAGCGGAAGAAAAAGAAGAGGGCGCAGACGCCTCAACAACGAGCCATAACCGCACCCATTACGCCCCCGCCGACAGATATTGCTCCTCCTGAGCCGCTTACACCACGGGTAACTAAGACTATTCAAGAAGCTGCCCCTAGTTTCCAATATGTTATCACTGATTTGCGAAAAATCGGTATCATCGCCGGCTCCGCCATCATTATCCTGATTATACTCGGCTTCATACTGTAATAGGGGATGCCATGGAGGCGAGGCGCTTCGAAGAGCAAGTGAAAGCATTGCCCCAAAAGCCCGGCGTTTATCTTTTCAGAGATGCCTCAGGAAATGTGCTCTACGTTGGCAAGGCTACCAATCTCCGCAATCGGGTGAGAAGCTATTTTGGCACACCCTTCACCCTCACCCAGAAGCTCCAGAGGATGAGGGCCCGGGTGAGCGACTTCGAATTCTTCATCACAGACTCAGAGCAAGAAGCGCTCATCCTCGAGTGCAATCTCATTAAGAAGCACCGCCCCCGCTATAATGTGCGCCTCAAGGACGATAAAACCTATCCCTATCTCAAAATCACTATAGATGACGACTGGCCCAGGGTGTACATCACCAGACGCGTGGAGAAGGATGGCAACCGCTACTTCGGTCCATTCGCCAGTGCAGGTTCGATTAGAAAGACCCTCGACCTACTGAATAAGCTATTCCCTTTCCGCTCCTGTAAAAAGGAGATCACTGGAACCGACCGCAGACCCTGCCTTGAGTATGACATTCATCGCTGCTCTGGACCATGCATCGGTGCTATTTCGCAGCAAGACTATCGAGACATCATTAGGCAAGTGATAATGTTCCTTGAGGGCAAGCAGGAAGCGGTATTAAAGGAGCTGGAGCGCAAGATGCAACAGGCTTCGGAGCAGCTTGAGTTTGAGCAGGCTGCCGTGATCCGTGACCAGATCTTCGCTGTAGAAACGGTCACGGAACGCCAGAAGATATCATCAACGGCAAGGGGAGATCAAGATGTCATCGCCCTGGCACAAAATAGAGACCACGCCTATGTAGAGGTCTTCTTCATTCGCAACGGCAAGCTCATCGAGCGAGACCATTTCATTCTGCAGGGGACTCAGGATGAGGAGCCCAGCCAGATTATGCGTAGCTTCTTGAATCAATTCTATGACTCCGCAACCTATATCCCACCATCGATTTTGCTCCAATACCACCCAGAAGACCACACCATTATTAAGAGTCGATTGGAGAGCAAAAGAGGGGGCAGGGTCGCTCTTAAGGTTCCTCAGCGTGGTGAGAAAAAAAGGCTGACGGATATGGTTGCGGAAAACGCTCGTCAGGGTCTGGAGCAGCTTATGGTCAGGTGGTTCGCCGATACAGAGACCATCACCGCTGCCCTTGAGGAGCTAAGGCGAGAGCTCCATCTGCCCCAGACACCAAAGCGAGTAGAATGCTACGACATATCGGACATTAGAGGCACATCAGCGGTGGGCAGCATGATCGTATTTCAAGATGGGCAACCTACGCCCTCCCATTACCGCCGTTTTCGCATCAAGACAGTAGAGGGCACCGACGATTATGCAATGATTCAAGAGGTCTTGAGACGACGCTTCAAGAGGATGAGAATTGAGGAAGAGCGCAAGGGCAAAAACGCCTGGACCACAGTTCCCGACCTGGTTCTCATTGATGGCGGCAGGGGACATCTTACCTCAGCACTTACTGCGCTGAAGGATATAGGGGTGGAGTTTGTCTCAGTCGCTGCGCTGGCTAAAGAGCGCGAGGAGCTTTTCCGCCCAAACGTCGCAGGGCCAATCCTGCTACCCAGGACATCTGCAGCGCTCTATCTGGTACAGCGGATTCGCGATGAGGCGCATCGCTTTGCACTGGGCTATCACCAGAGAGTGCGCAACCGTAAGGCGATAGCCTCAGCCCTGGACAATGTAACCGGCATCGGCCCCAAGCGAAAGCGAGCTCTCCTCAAAAGGTTCGGCTCTGTGAGAGCGATAAAGGATGCACCTATCGATGATGTCGCAGCGGTTGTCGGAATGACTCACTCCCTTGCCGAGAGGGTCAAGGAGTATTTGTGAAGGGACAGCAAGAGGCCGTATTCAGGCACACCTCCTGCAACCTGTGCGGAACGCGTGACTTTGTAAGACTTGGCAAGCTGAAAGCATCGAACAAAATCGAAAACATCGTCCCCATCCCAGAAGACATCTCTGTAGTTAGGTGCAAACGGTGCGGCTTCTATTACACCGATCCCATGCCCTTCTGGAGAGATAATGACCTCCAGAATATTTATGACGCCACATATTTCCCCGAAATGACAAGGTGGTGGAAGCGGGTTAAGACAAAGGTTAACCCTCAACGTCGCCTCGATACTATCGAAAAGCACGCTACCTCTGACATATCGCAGTTTCTAGAGGTAGGATGCGGCCTTGGATACGGCCTTGAGGATGCCATGCGGCGAGGCTGGGCAGTTTGTGGACAAGATGTTTCTCCATTCTTCGCTGAGCAGGTGGAAAGTAGGCTCGACATCAAGGTCTTCGTCGGCCAGCTAGTGGCTGCGCATTACCCTGATGCCTATTTCGACGCCGTCTACGTGGATAGCGTGCTGGAGCACCTGCCACAGCCAATGGAGATGTTTAGAGAGATCCGCAGGATCCTCAAGCCAGACGGGGTCGTCTATATAACGGTGACCAACGAGGATGCGCTGATTAATAAGTTGAGGAGCTTGCTTTTCAAACTCGCCCAGCCCGGGCGATGCCCGATATTGAGCCCTCTAGTTTATCCCGTTCATTTAGTCGGCTTTACGCCGGATACCTTCACACTGGCCTGCGAAAGCGCAGGATTCGAAGTGAGAAGTATCGTAGCATGCGCTGGAGCCAGCGAATGGCGTAAATTTGGGATACGGCACCTAGGTTATTTTCTGTTGAACATCATCTACTTGCCAATATATTTAATCGGTGAGAAGTTAGGAAAAGGCATCGCAATTGAGGCGGTAATCATTCCCTTTGAACAGGATCGAAAATGAGAGTGGCTAAGATTATCATCGGGGACATAAACAGCTTAACCGGGGGCTATCTGTACGAAAAGAAACTAATCGAATACTTAAGGGGAAAAGGTGTCCAGGCGGATGTGGTTAGCATCCCGAATATTCCCTATATGCTCCAATTTTTTTCAAACTTCTGGCTCCCCTTCCACTTTTTGGGAAAGAAATATGACGTCATTATTGAGGATGAGCTGGCCCACCCGGCGGTCTGGCTCTTCAACTTCTGGGCAAGCTATGTCAAAAAGACAAAGGTCGTTGCCATTGTCCATATGTTCCGCTGGATTGCCCTCAGGGATAGCTGGCAGATGCCTCTCGTTAAATTTATAGAAAAAACAATGCTTATGTCAACCAGTCTCATTATTGCCAATAGCAGGCATACTAAAACAGCGGCGGAAAATATGGGGCTGCCCGCTGAGACTATAGAGATGATTTACCCTGGTTTCGACATGACTTTAATAAGAGAAATAGGGCCTCGCTCCAGGGATGAGATAAAACTCCTTTTTGTGGGCAATTGGGTTCCTTGCAAGGGGTTGGATACGCTGGTGGAAGCTATGCATCGCATCAACAACCCCAAAATAATCCTCGATACTGTGGGCGATGATAGCTTTTACCCCAAGTACGCGAGAAGAATCAGGAAAAAGGTTGCCGTTCTGAATCTGGAAGGCAGCGTTAGATTTCACGGGAGAATCGATCGCGAGTCAATTGGAAAATTCTATTCCGAAGCAGACATATTTGTGTTGCCTTCTTATTATGAGCCATTCGGCATCGTATTTGCTGAAGCCATGTCCTTTGGCCTGCCGATTATAGCCACCAATGCGGGTGGAATACCTGAACTGGTTGAGCATGAGGAGAACGGACTGCTTGTTCCACCCAACGATGCTGATGCCCTTGCTGATGCCATAGACAAGCTAGCTTCCAGTGCCGGATTGCGGGAGGAAATGGGAGGGAAAAGCTACGAGAAATCGAAAAGATTGAATAGCTGGGACGATTGCTTCCAGGTCGTCTACTGCCACCTCAAGCGATTGGCTGACGTCGATGGCTAACCTGTAGGGACATTCTATCGAACGCACCTATTCCCTCCAATAGGAGGAGAAGGCGGTGGGCGATTCCCAAACCGTCACCTTCAAACCACCAACCTCTCCCCCAAGGGCGAGGTCCATTCGTTCATAGATATATTTGGATACGTTCTCCACTGTTGGGTTGAGATTCTTGAATTCCTCTAACTCATTGAGATTCTGGTAGTGAAGATGGCTCAATATTTCCTTCAGGCTGTCTCTGAGCCTGGAGATATCATAAAGCACTCCCGTCTCATCCAATGTATCGCCCTGAAGAACGACCTGCACTTTGTATGCATGACCATGCAAGCGGGTTGCCAGTCCGAAGTCCCCCTCAAGCGAAAGGATAGCCTCAAACTCCTCTACAATACCTATCTCAAACATAATCAAGCACCACCTGCAATACCTCCTCCGGGCTCTTATCTATCTTTTCGTAGGCGATTTGAGCTTCTTCAAAGGGAAATACATCGGATATCAATTCATCTAAATTGAGTTGGGGCAAGAGTTTGAGCACCACATCCATCCTGCGCTTAATACTCCATCGAGGGGTCAGTGCTGAGTTTAGATGGGAGACTTGAGAGCTCTTAATCTCTATCCTTTCCCTGTGGAATTCCTCACCTAAATGGAGCGTTACCGGCTTGGTCCCATACCAAGATAGCACTACCACCAAGCCTTGAAAGGCTGCCGATTTGATAGCACTATCCAGAGCATCTGGTGAGCCCGAAGCCTCGATTACCACATCTGCCCCTGTGCCATCGGTCAGTTCTCTAATTGCCTGAGCTGGGCTATTATCGGGATCGAAGGTGAAATCGGCACCCAGCTTTCGAGATACAACTCTCCTTTTTTCTATCCTATCGACGGTGAACACTTTGTCAGCGCCGCACTTCCTGACTAACTGCATAACAAGCAGTCCAATTACACCCTGGCCAAAGATAGCCACCGACTCGCCAAGCTTTACTTCAGAATCGAGAAGGCAATTAAGCGCCGCCTCCAGATTTGCCACAAACACACCAAGCATTGGGGAAATATCCTGCGGTAGTTTCACCGCCATATTCTCAGGCACTACATATCTCGTTTGATGGGGATGATGAACAAAGACGACATCCCCACGACATAGCCTGGAGGCTTCCGCACCCAGTTCGACAACCCTTCCTACGCTGGAATAGCCATACTTGATAGGGAAACGGAAGCTCCCCTTCATTGTTATCAAGGAGGGATCGAGTTCGAGGTCCTCAGAAACATCGCCTCGATACACCAGCATCTCCGTCCCATGGCTTATCCCGGAGTAAAGGGTCTCCACCAGGATTTCGTCCCCTTTAGGAGGCTCGACTTCCTCTTCTCTAAACTCTACCTCTCTCGGCTTGGAGAACCACAGGCTTCTGGCATTCATTCTCTTTGACCTTTATTCTGAAAATATCTTTATTCCGTCCGCCTTGTGTCGGGTGGATTGGAGTCGAATGATCCTACCCTGGTCGCCTCAGGCGACCCCTGTCGGGCATCGGCTCCAATCGTGCCTAGAGCAGATGCTCTAGGCTGCCCTCTATTTTATGATTCGCTGCTGGGCAACCGCCCACGTGTGTTAGCCTCGATGACCAGGTCTTCCCCTCTTCGAAATGTCCTGACAAAAGATAACTTTAGAACATCACTCACACCGCGTATGCTCAAATCCCCTACCGCTTCAATACCCTTCCCCATAACCTTGGGAGCGATTACCAGGACCACCTTATCCACAAGCCCCTGGTGAAACAAGGAGGTTATAATCCCCGCTCCCCCCTCCACCAAGATAGAGGAAATCCCTCTCTTTCCCAGGCTATTAAATAAGTCCTCCAGGTCGACCTCCCCCCTACCATCTTCATTAACCATGAGCACCTCTATCCCCATCTGCTTCAACGAAGCCAATTTCCCTTCATCAGCCTGCGATGTGGTGGCCATAATAGTAGGAGCGATATCCTGATCTTCAAGCACCTTGGCGTTTAGCGAGATTCTCAATCTGCTATCAGGGATGATACGAATGGGGCTTCGCCCCTTGACCAAGCGCACTGTTAACTGAGGGTCATCGGCCAGGATGGTCCCCAACCCAACCATAATCCCGTCATGGAGACTGCGAAGCCTGTGTGCCAATCTCCTGGTTGATTCAGAGCTTATCCATTGGGAATCTCCGGTCACGGTGGCAATTCTCCCATCCAATGTCTGGGCGAACTTGAGGGTGACAAACGGGACACCTGTTTGAATATACTTGAAGTAGGTTTCATTGATTCTATCACACTCTTCTCTGAGAACACCTACCTTTGTCTCTATCCCATGCCGACTGAGGATTTCGATACCTTCGCCGTTCACCTGTGGGTTTGGGTCCACCGTCCCTATAACAACCTTGCCTATATTATATTTGATAATGGCATTCACACAGGGAGGGGTTTTCTTTCGATAATGACAGCAGGGCTCCAGGGTAACATAGAGAGTCGCTCCGCTTACTTTCCCCCTTGCATCCTGGATAGCGTTGATCTCAGCATGTTTTTCACCATAGCGGTGGTGATAGCCTTGGCCAACTATCTCACCATCTTTCACGATGAGCGCCCCCACCATGGGATTCGGGCTTGTCTTTCCCAGACCCCTGCGAGCGAGACGCAGCGCCTTCCTCATGTAGTATTCGTCTTTCAAATCCAATTCGACCATTACTTACTCTCAGCATTCAGTACTGGAAACTTCGAACATGATACCCCTCACTCCTCAAGGCAGTCAAGGAAACGCTTTCGCCCAATATACCGATGATACAGCACCTCCTCACCAGCGAAGTGAAGGGTTCTACGAAGCAATCTAAGTGGTGAGAATCAGTATTGCTTCGTTTGACTAACAATGGCAGTTAATATTCTACGGAATCATAACAGCACCATGAAGCTGTTTGGAAATATTAGGGGTAGGTTGGAGCATAGTAGGGTGGGTGAAATGGAATGGAATCCACCTCCCCTATGAATATGGGAAGGGTAACCAAGAGATTGCTTCGCTTAGCCTTCGGCTTGGCTCGCAATGACAAGTAGTCGGGGCAACTTCGTTCGAGAGATGCCTCACAACACCGGGAGGATGTCATCCGTCTGGCTGGACGAGGTCAGGAAAGGTGATCCCTATCACAATACGTGAAGGGCAACATACGACTCCTCCGTTGCTAGCTTCGCCTCCAGTAGAGTATAATCATCAAAGCAACTACACATGGGCAGGCGCATGCCATCGGATCCTTAAAATTATGGGTAGGTTGGAGCATCTGCTCCAACTGAGCCGAGAGCAGATGCTCTCGGCTACCCCTTGTTTTCAGGCAGGCCCTTGCATGATGATGAAGGAAAGGACTGAATATTTACAACATGGCGCAAAAACTGTCTGACATACCCAAAGCCTACGACCCACAAAAAGTGGAGGCAAAGTGGTATCAGTTCTGGCTTGATAGAGGCTACTTTACTCCTACGATTGACCACAACAAGAAGCCCTTTGTCATAATCATGCCCCCGCCCAATATCACCGGCGAGTTGCATTTGGGGCATGCCCTGACGGCAACCCTGGAAGACCTTATGATTCGCTGGCACCGCATGAAGGGCGACCCAACACTCTGGCTCCCCGGCGTCGACCATGCTGGCATTGCCACCCAGTTTGTTGTGGAGCAAGCACTCGCTCAGGAAGGCCTCTCAAGGCATGAACTGGGACGGGATATGTTCTTGGAACGGATATGGCAGTGGATAAAAGAATATAGGGGCACCATCGCCGAGCAGCATAAAAGGCTTGGCGTCTCCTGCGACTGGAGCAGGGAGCGCTTCACCATGGACGAGGGCCCGTCAAAGGCAGTACGCACCACATTCGTCCACCTCTATGAAAAGGGGCTCATCTATAGAGGGGAGCGTATTATAAATTGGTGTCCCCGTTGCGCTACTGCCCTCTCCGACCTCGAGGTAGAGCACGAGGAGATTGAGGGACACCTATATTATGTCAACTATAGGCTTGCCGATGAAAACGGATTTATCACCGTTGCCACCACACGTCCCGAGACCATCCTTGGCGATACTGCGGTAGCGGTGAACCCAGACGATGAGCGCTATAAAGACATGGTAGGAAAGACGGCTATCCTCCCCGCCATCGGCAGGGAAATCCCCATTATAACCGACAACGCCGTTGACCCTGCCTTCGGCACCGGTGCGGTGAAGATAACCCCAGCCCATGATCCGGTAGACTTCGAGGTGGGACAGCAGCAAGATTTAGACTCCGTGAATATCCTCAATACCGATGGCACGATGAACGAGAACGCCGGCCTCTATGCCGGGCTCGACCGCTTCGCCTGCCGCCAGGCAATTCTCGCCGACCTGGAAAAGGAAGGGCTGCTGGTTAAGATAGAGCCCCATATTCATTCAGTAGGACACTGCTGCCGCTGCAATACTACAGTCGAGCCATGGGTCAGCAAGCAGTGGTTTATCAAGATTGCGCCCCTGGCTCTACCAGCCATCAATGCTGTAGTCGACGGCAGGGTAAAGATCATCCCGGAGCGCTTCACCAAGGTCTACCTGAACTGGCTGGAAAACATCCGCGATTGGTGCATCAGCCGACAGCTCTGGTGGGGGCATAGAATCCCTGTTTGGTATTGTGGCAAGTGCGGCGAACTTACCGTAACTATCGATGACCCAAAATCCTGTTCCCATTGCGGCTCACCAGATATCGTCCAGGACCCG
>Ga0307432_1000934_pt1 | contig 19618 bp, 18 predicted proteins | sample SalMarWE160150MG_FD_202158 | JGI IMG/M metagenome (GOLD analysis project Ga0307432, IMG submission 202158) | Salt marsh sediment microbial communities from the Plum Island Ecosystem LTER, Massachusetts, United States - WE1603-150 | ecosystem: Environmental > Aquatic > Marine > Intertidal zone >...
CCTCAGCAATCTCACGCAATATAATCCAACGCCCATTAACATCAGAACCAAACCGTGCCCCAAATCCCCAAACATAATTCCAAAAAAGAACATAAATGAAATGGTGGTAAAAATAGTTGGATCTATCCCCTTATAGGAAGGTACGCCATAAGATTTCACGAGCAATTCAAAAGGACGAAAAACCAATGGATTATTAAGCTTGGTCGGCGTAATATCAGCTTCTTCGCTACTCCTCTTCACAATTTCTTCATGGAGAATATAAAGATCCAAATTTTCCGCTTTTTTCTTAACCCCTGATACCGTCCGGCTCGGCAGATAAGTACTTATGAAAAAAACTTTTTCCGACCGCGCCGTCTTTGCCACCCAATCTAATTCTAATATAGATATTTCTATATCTTTTTGCAATTTCAAAATATCATTTTCAAAATTACGGCCCATCTTTTTTATGGAAGCCTGGAGAGATGTCCTCTCTTCTTTTATCTCCCAAAATTTATTTTCAATTTTATCTTTCAACCTCGAGAGAGTTCCTTCAAGTTTATTAAAAAGCTCCAACCTATTGAAATGAACTGCCTCCAGGACTTTTCCGATGGACTCTTCTTCAAAAAAAGAATAAAAGACGATAATAGGAACAGAATCATTCTGGGCTTTTCTCTTAAAAATAAGGATATCTCTATCTTTTATAATTTCTAAAAAGTTCTCTTCTTCGGAAGAAGGTATTGTTCCTCCCAACATTTTAAGAAATTTACCATTATTCAATTCCTCTATCCTGGTTTCCGATTCGGGAAGTAAAGTCAAAAGTTCGGAGGTAAGATTTAGGTGAACTTCTTCTTTCTTTAATTCCTCAAATCTATCTCTTTTTTCTCCAAGCTTTTCCTGAAACTCCTTTAAAAAAAGGTCGGCTTTATCAACAATATCACTAAGTTCCCAAGGTTCAAAAGGAATATCCTCCTCGACTTTTATATTAAAGTATTCTACAATCTCCTTTATTCTTCTCTTATACTCTTCTAATTTAAAATATATATCTTTATAAGCAGACTCCCTTAAATAACGATGAGAAAACTCGGTAATATGAAATTTACTTTCATTCCCCATAAACTCGAGAACAGAAGGCAAATCTTTATCCGTCGTCGCGAACAAGAAACGAGTCATCGATTCAGGAACCCACATAAAGCTTCTCCCATATCTCTCTAAATCTTTCTCTGTTGAGATCTAATAGTTTACTTCTATAAATAGAGATAATTTCATTCATTTTAAGGTCTAATAAAAAGAAAAAAGCCAGTATGGACCTCATAGAATACATTCTAAATTTAAAATCCCGGTAACAGATATTTAAAAATTCTTTGACAAATTCATTTTCAGTAATACCTTCTTCCATAGAAAAATTTTTATAAACATTACCTTCCGGAATTAAAAATCTTCTTATTTCAAAATCTTGCAGATCGTAAAATTTTTTAAGACGATATAACCAGAGCTTATTTTTAAAATTTATCAAAGTAAGGATAAATTCTTCTGTTTCAATAGCTTCCGCGTAAGGAAGATTCCGGACTCCTTTAAGTAAAAAAGAATAATAACATTTATCCAATGCGATTTCAATATCGATCTTATTATGTCTTTCTTTATATTTTGAAAATCCCAAAACCCAACAATCTTTCCACATTCCTTTTTGCATATAATAATCCAATCCTTCTATTTCAAAAGTTTTCCCTCTTAATTCTTCAATAAAAAACCCTTTATCTCCATTAATTATATCTTTAATATCACTCAATTCATAACTTTTTAAATAAATATCAAAGAACTCCCCTGAGGAACCATGTATCTGCTTTCTTACTAATTTTGCAAGAGAAAAAGGAATCATCCGTAAGAAATCTTCCAAATCATTATCTGAAGGAGGAAATCTTTTGAGGAAAATCATTTTTCCGAACCTGTTTCTAAAATCCAAAACTCCTTCTGCCATAAAAAGACTTTCAATCTCTTCAGAAATCGGAATAAAAGAATATATCGCTCTTAACTTAGGATATACTGAATATCCCATTATTGTCCTTTAAGCAGAAAACTCGTTAATTCTGTCAACAATTTTTTCCTCATATTTTCATAACGTTTCATCCAATCATCTCTTAAACTCATGCCTTTTTCTTCTACTTTTTTCTTCTCTTTTTCTTTTGTTTTCAAAAGATTTGATTTGTAACCATCGATTATCGCCCTTGCTTCTTTACTAGCACGCATAATAATTTTCCTGGATTCCTTCTCGGCACTTTCTTTTAAAGCGTCAGCTTCCTTCTCCGCATCGTCAAGGGTCTTTCTTGCTTCTCTTTCAATTTCAAGAATTCTCTTGATCTCTTTCTCCATCTTCCTCTCGTTTCTTTTTATATTTCTTAAATTCAATTATTACAAAATAGACAATTCCGAAAAAAATTACAGCTCTTATAAATACAAAAAACCACAAAATAGCAAGGGATATCTTATCCATAAATTCAAGATAAAACACATAAGAAAAAAGTCAAGGAGTTTTCCCACACCACCCTCCCCCCGAATAATAGCACGCAGATTAAAAAGGATAAACAGGATATTTTTTTATTTAAATTGAAAAATCAGAAACAATTAATGTGTTTGATTTATTGTTTTTTGTCCGTTTAGTGGCTAAACAATCTTTAAAATCTGCGTTAATCTGCGTCCCTTTAAATTATTTCTCGTCTTCCGCTGCTTCGTCGAAATTTATAACATCCACGCCTTTCAAGTACGGTTTAGTGGCATACTGTTTTATACTTCCCATTTTTTTTATTATTTCTTTTATATCATTGGCTGAATCTAAAATAAAATCTAATTTCTTCTGAGCTTCAGTATCTTCTTCTAAATCTTTTTTCAATATCCCTACCATACCAAAAATAGAAGTCAAAGGCTGATTTATTTCATGCGCCGCAGCACCCGCGGTTTCCACTAAAACCTTGATCCGTTCGGATTGCAAAACAATTTCCTGTAATTTTTTTAATCTAAAAAGTAATTTACTACGTTCAATCGCGTAATCTAATGAACGCAGTATAGTCCTGTTATCCACTTCACCTTTAACAAGATAATCCTGCGCTCCTTTTTTAACAGCTCCGACAGCAATTTCTTCATCATCCAGCCCGGTCAACACAACAACCGGGATATTAGATGCCACCTTAGAAACTTTTTCGTAAGTTTCAAGTCCCGAACTATCCGGTAATCCAAGATCTAATAACACTAAATCAAACTTCTTTTTAACTACAACATCTAAAAAATCAGCAAGGTTAGCAGAATGAGATACCTCATAATTGTTTTTTTCAAGTTGTTTAGAAAGTACGCGTGCTAATTTTTCATCATCTTCTACTATTAAAATTTGTTTCTTTTTCTCGCTTGAATCTGATTTTTTATTGCCTTCTTTATACTTCACAAAAATCTCTTTTAAAAAATAAAATCTCTCATTTTCCGGATAATCTTCGAATAGCTTCTAAAAGTTTATCTTTTTTTATTGGCTTGGTTAGATAATCTGTACAACCGGCTTTTAGAGTTTTATCCCTATCTTCTTTCATCGCGTACGCGGTTAAAGCCAATATGGATGTTGATTTCTTATCTTCCTTTTCTTCCCATTTTCTAATAGTTTTAGTTGCCGTATAACCATCCATAACCGGCATCTGCATATCCATTAAAACCACATCATATTTATTATTCTTGAATCTATTTACTGCTATCTGACCATTTTCCGCTTCATCTATTTCTATCGGAAATTTCTTTAAAAAAGCCTTAATCAGCAACCGGTTATCAGGATTATCCTCAACAAGCAATATTTTGATTTGAGGCATAGAAATTTCGGTTTTCTCTTCTTTTTTTAACTTCTCCTTTCCTCTTTGGGCTTTCCACAAACCCAGTGTAGTCAAAATAGCGTTCTTCAATTCTTTTCTTTTTATCGGCTTAAGGAGATATGACCCAATACCATATTTATCTATTTGCTTCATATCATCTGGTTTATATTCGGATGATAACATCATTACAGTTGTCGACTCAGAATTCTTTTGTTCTCTCAAAAATTTTGCCACGCTTATACCGTCGACCTCAGGCATTCTGCAATCCAGAAGAACCAGATCATAAGGCTTATTTTTCTGATAAGCCGATTTAATTATGGAAATAGCTTCCTTTCCCCCTTCCGCCTCTGTTACCTTCGCATCCCAGGTCGATAACATTTCTCTCAAAATTAATCTGTTCGTAGCATTATCATCTACAATTAAAGTCGATATACCTTTGACATCGATTTCTCCGGGTTTAACAAAAGTTTCCGCGCCTTTTTCTTCATTAAGCTTAAAAAAAGAGGTAAAGCAAAACTTACTTCCCTTCCCCAATTCACTTTCAACCCACATATTGCCACCCATCAACTTTGTAATCTTTTTAGAAATACTTAAACCTAAACCCGTTCCGCCGTACTTTCTCGTAGTAGATGAATCCGCCTGTTTAAAACTATCAAATATTTTATCTTGTTTATCCTCAGGTATACCGATACCCGTATCTCTCACATAGAAAAGCAACCAAACACCATTTTTTTTATCTTGTTTAATATAATTGGGATCCCCTTTTTTTAGAAGGCTTATATTTAGAACAACTTCTCCGCCTTGGGTAAATTTTATCGCGTTACCAATAAGATTAACTATTACCTGCCTGAGCCTGCCGGAATCACCAATCAAATTTACCGGAACATCAGGTTCTACTCTGCTTAAAAACTCAATATTTCTCTTGCGAGCGCGTACTGCCATAACATCACAGGTCCCTTCGATTAACTCCGCAAGGTCAAAATCCGTTTCTTCGAGTTCTACATCACCTGATTCTATTTTCGAAAGATCCAGTATATCGTTTATCAAAGCAAGCAAAGCATCTCCGGCTTTACTTAGAGTTCGCACAAAACCCTTTTGTTCATTAGAGAGAGATGTGTCTAAAAGAAGTTCTGTCATCCCTATAATTGCATTCATAGGGGTACGAATTTCATGACTCATTGAAGCTAAAAACTCGCTCTTAGCTTTATTGGCTGCTTCAGCTCGAACTTTTTCTTTTTTCAACATTTTTTCAGTTTCTTTATGAGCCACAATTTCTTTTTTGAGATTTGAATATGATTTTTTAAGTTCTGAAAAAAGTTCATCGCGCGTAAGCCGACTAATTTTTTCCCTTTCCCTATCTAAAAAATCTTTGGACGGCTTAAAAGAATAAGCCGAAATATATTTAAACGCGTTTAAAATATTCTTACCGTTTCCGGAAAACGAAAAATCTGTTTCATCAAATACTAACTTTAAAACACTTGATTTCCCGGAGATATCTATAACGGAAATAAAGCGAACCAATAATCCGAACTTACCTCCCCTTTCTTCTATAAATAACTCCAACCCGTTTTTTTCGCTTCCACCGACTATACTTCGCATTACTTCAGAAATTGCAGTCGTAAGTCTCGTCACATCAACCTCTCTAAATCCGAGATCTACTGCTAAATCAAATATTTTATTCCTTTTTTCAATAAGATATTTATCATCTTTTAGAGAGATTCGACCGAGTTCAAACATCAATCAAAATCCTGTTCGTTTTCCTTTCCATTAAATTTTTGATCCTCTGAACTTTGCTCTTTGTTTATTTCCTCTTTTTCTTCAGTTACCATTTCATCCGATTTAAATTCTTCTTCAACTTCAATTTCCTCGACTTCAGTTTCTTCTTTTGATTCTGCCTCTTCATCAACTGCAATTATAGATTGAAGCATTTCTACACCATCTTCAAAAGTTCTCGAGATTCTATATATTTGATCAAACTCAAAATGATAATCAGAAAGGGAAATAGCTACTCCGGGTCTTATTCCAGACAATACCGTACTTGCCCCTAATAGTTTTATCATCTTTGCTGTTTTATTAATAATATCGGCATGGTAAGGATCTATTATTTTAACTCCGGATAAATCTATTACAACTCCTTTGACACCTTGTTTTTCAACGTTTACCAAAATCTTCTTTTGAATTGACTGCATTATTTCATCATCGATATCTCCCTGAACAGGAACAACCAGACATCCGTTGGAAATATGAACCGATAAATCAAACAAGAAATCCTCCCTAATAATTTTTAAATAAATTATTTTTTATTCTTATCATCCGGAATATTCCTAAGAAGAATAAGATACGCTCCATTCCCTTCCCATTCGGTCTCGGTAACTCTCATGTGTGCTTTGGACTTTTTCTTTCCTTTTCCACTTAACTCAATTTCTTTCAATTGATTAATTTCTAAAGGGAATTTAAATTCTTCACCGATGAGATCTTCCGGGGATATTCCCAGAAAACTCACTGAAGAACCATTCGCGAATTGAACTATTCCTTCTTTATCCGCAACTATTACGGCATCCTCGATTTTTTCCATTATATTTTTAAACCTGGTTTCACTTTTCTTTAGCTCCTGAATTTTTCTTTCTAATTCAATCAAAATACGATGACGCTCCACGGCAAAAAATATCGCCTGCAAAAGCGCATTTACTCCCATTTGACCTTTTACCAAAAAACCCTCAGCTCCCCTCTTCATAGCTTCAAGAGCAAGACCCTCATCACTTAATGCCGTTATGACAACAATGGGAATCTTATTAGCTTTTTTTCTCACACTATCAAGAGTATTCAATTCTTTACTATCCGGCAAATTAAGGTCGAGTAAAATAAGGTCGAATTCGTTTTCAGAAATACATTTAATTGCTTCCCCGAGTGTTTCCACATTAGTTAACGCGAATTTTGTAGCTTTAACCAATTCTGCTTCCTCACAGTAAGCTAATGTTTCTCGAATAAAAGTAACCGCGAATGAAGCATCTTCTATAAGAAGAACATTCATCACAGTAATATTATCATCCTTTTTATAATCACCGACATTTTTACTCATTTAACACCCCTTTGTTCATCTTTAATAATATAAGCATTTTTATAAATCTTCATTCTCAATCGGATACCTGCTTTTTTTCTCATTTAATTTTCCTTTAATGTATTTTATCCATCTATTTTAAATTGTCAACATAATTTTTCAGATTTAACCATATAAAAGTAAAAACTAATACCTATTTGGAGACAAATATATTTTACCTTTTAAGAAAACAATAGTGTTTTTATATATTTTTTTATATTTATTACAGATTCCTACTTGTTTTTCAATGAAACAACATATCGCAATCCGTCTTTCAAGGTAGACATAGTTTTTAGGCCTTCCATATCTATACCAAGATCAGCAATTGTCTGGGCAATTTCTACTCCTACGCCGGTTAAGATTGCTTCGGCACCCACCAGGCGTACTGCTTTGGCAGTACGAATTAATCTGTCAGCTACCGCGCTATCTACCGCGCTTATACCAGAAATATCTATAATAGCTATTTCTGCTCTCTTTTCCACTATCTCGGTTAATAAAGCTTCCGAAACTCTCGAGGCTCTTTCGCTGTCAAGCGAACCCAATATGGGAACAGTAAGTACCCCTTCCCAAACATCGATCACGGGGGTTGAAAGTTCTATAAGTTCTTCTCTCTGTGCCTCTAATTTTTCCTCTCGTTGTTGCTCCCAAAGTTTTTTTTCTGTAACATCCCTTGAAATTCCGAAAGTTCCCACAATATTTCCCTTTTCATCATATCTGGGAACTTTTGTGGTTTCTACCCACTTTTCACTTCCATCAGGATAAACTTCTTTTTCTTCTTTCTGTATTGGTTCTCCGGTCTTCATTATTTTCTGTTCATCTTCAAAAGCGGGTCTCGCATGCTCTTCATCAAAAATGTCAAAATCAGACTTACCAATTAATTCTTCAGGACTTTTAAAACCCAAATAGTCAACATTAGCCTTACTTAACTTGATAAATCTGCTTTCTTTATCCTTAAAATAGATATTCTCCGGTATATGCAATAAAAGCGAATTCAATAAACTCCTATCCAATTTCAATTCCTTATTTTCTTTTTTTAAAAATTCTATTTTTTTCTCAAGATCTTCTTTATTTGTTTTCTTTTTGGCCATCAAAATCCTCCTTTTTTATGCTATGCTCCACTAAGGAATTCGTGCAATTAATAAAGTCGCATCATCAGAACTTTTTTTATGTTTTTCAAACGATTCTTTCGCGAGTTCCATAATCGGCCTATAAACAATACGTTTGTCATCAAAATTAAAAGAACTAACTCCATCAGAATGCATCACAACTAAGCAAGGCGTTGTGAGTTCAAGACGATCCGTTCTTAGCGTTCGCATATTGCTACCCAATAAACCATCAAAAGAAACAAGACGCTTATACATATCTACAGTGTAAATTTGCGTACGAATATTTCCAACACCAAGATATTCTATTTTACCTTCCTTATCCATTCGAACCATCCCCATAACACAACCTCTACTTCCATGTGATTTTCTATGAATATTAATAACTATTTGTTCAAGATCTTCTCTAAATCTATCTTCAAGAACTTTCAGCGCTATTTGACTCGCTTCGCTGGCTTTATCCCCATGTCCGATACCATCAATAACAGCAATTATAGCACTATCCTCATAACGCTTTATGAAATAAGCATCTCCATTACTTTTGAAACCGGGTTTGGGACGACTATAAACGCTGGTTTGAATAATATTTTTCTTTTTCTCAGCAAATACTTTTTTACCGGTTAAAATAAATTTACCTCCCTCTACCCGAATCTGAACATCCGTAAGTAATCTTTTCACAGCGCCTAAACCTATGCCAAGAGTATTCGAGGTACTATACCCATCGTCAAAAACTCTTGTTGTGTCCGAATCATTAGTAGGATTTTCGGCTACGATATATACACTTTTTTCCGAAGTTTCACCAAAAGAAATGCTCAAATTACCCGAAGACCCATGTTTTAAAATATTTTTTGAAATCTCGGTTATAACAATCTTTAACTCTTCCAATTCTTTTCCCGTCAAACTAATACTGCTTGCAAACTTTGTCATTTCGGAACGAGCCCTGTAAATATCTTCGTCCGATTCGACTACAAACTTTATGGAAGGGAAAACTTTTTCTGTGCTCATTTTAATTTCTTATAAGTGGTTATTTTTGTACCACTGTCATTACTCTCAATCTCAAAACCATCCATCAGGTGTTTAGCTCCTATAAGCCCGATACCAAGTGAATTTGTTGTGCTGTATCCTCTTTCCAAAGCCTGTTCAACATCGGGAATGCCCGGACCCTCATCCTGACAAACAATCTCTATCCCTCCATCATCTTTGTTAACTATAACCTCTCCTCTATAAGCATGCTTTATTATATTCCTTGTAAGTTCAGAAACCGCTGTCGCAATTCGTGTTTGATCTATCCACCTGAAACCAATACGCTCAGCCTCGCTTTTTATTTCACGTCTGGCAATCAGAACGTCTATTTCCTTATTTATGGGTATACGCAAAATCTCCTCTTTCATTAAGAATCCTCTTTAATCATTTCTTTTAATTTTTCTAAAGCTGAATCGAGTTCAAACGCGGTATTTATTTCTTCCAGGTACAACCCAAGTTCAACAAGAGCAACCGCGACCTCCGGTTGGATACCTACAAGTATAACTTGTTTTCCCATAGCTTTAAGTCCCCAGGCGATTTTCTGCAACAATCTTCCCAGAAAACTATCCACGATATCAAGTGCCGAGATATCTATAGCAACTCCTTTAATATTAGAATTATCAGCTTCCTTGATTATCTTTTCAGCTGCTTCTTCCGCGGCAGTATCATGCAGTTCTTCCTGAATAGGGACAACAAGAATATCTCCTAAATGCATCCGTGTTAATCTAGCCATTTTTCTCCTTTTCTATACTCTTTTTATTGCGTGAAATAACATATTTTAAAGCATCTTTCAAATTAGACATAGTCTTAAGTCCTTCCATATCTATACCAAGATCAGCGATTGTCTGGGCAATCTCTACTCCTACTCCGGTTAAGATTGCTTCGGCTCCTACCAATCTCACCGCTTTGGCAGTACGGATTAATCTATCCGCTACCGCGCTGTCTACCGCACTTATACCAGAAATATCTATAATAGCTATTCCGGCTCTCTTTTCAACTACTTTAGTCAATAAAGCCTCTGAAACTCTCGACGCTCTTTCACTGTCGAGAGAACCCAATATGGGAACAGTAAGAACACCCTCCCACACATCGATTACGGGCGTCGATAGCTCCAAAAGTTCTTCTCTCTGTGCCTCTAATTTTTCCTCTCTTTGTTCTTCCCAGAGCTTACTTTCTGTTGCATCTCTTGAAATCCCTAAAATACCTATTATTTTTCCATTTTTATCATATCTTGGAACTTTTGTTGTTGAAACCCACGTTACTTTTCCGTCGGGATGTGTTTCCTTTTCTACTTTGCCTTCTATTGGTTTACCGGTTTCCATTATTTTCTGCTCATCTTCAAAAGCCGGTCTTGCATGTTCTTCAGTAAAAAAATCAAAATCCGTTTTCCCCATCAACCCATCTACTCCCTTAACATTAAACCAATCAGCCAGCGATTTACTCACTTTTATAAAACGGCTTTTTTTATCTTTGTAATAAATATGATCGGGTATCGTATTAAGCAGCGAATTTAATAAACCTTTTTCAAAAACAAGTTCTTCTTCTATCCTTACCCTCTTTGTTATATCATAAAAGAATACAAAAGATCCCGCAAATTTATTCTTACCTTCAAAATGAGGATTAGATCTTACTAATAAATATCGTTTCTTGTCATCTTCAGTTCTTAATTCCATTTCAAAGATATTCTTTTTATCCTTTTTCTTCGACTTTATTTCCTTTTTAACATTTTTTTTCGACTCAGCCGGTAAAAATTCCAGGAGATTCCTGCCCATTATTTCGTTCTCAGAAACGTCAAAAAGCCCAGCGCAAGCAGGATTTGCAAAAGAAAAAGTTAAATCCTCCTCCAGATAAGCAAACCCTTCACTCATTTCTTCTATTAATTTTTTATACTCTTTATTCTCTCGCCTTAACCTTTCTATTTCTTTTTTATCATTATTTTTAGCCAAAATAATCCCCCTACATCGAAACCATCAAGTTAAAAATTTTCTTATCAACAATAAACATATTATCTAAAAGTAAACAAATGTAATACACGCTAAAGAACCTTCTTTTTTCTATTAATAGCATATTTTAAACCATCTCTAAGTGTAGCCATCGTTTTAAGTCCTTCCATATCTATTCCAAGATCAGCGATTGTTTGGGCGACCTCTACTCCCACGCCGGTTAAGATTGCTTCGGCACCAACCAAACGCACCGCTTTAGCTGTACGAATCAACAGATCGGCAACAGCACTATCCACCGCGCTTATACCAGAAATATCCATAATAGCTGTAACCGCCCTCTTCTCAACTATTTGGGCTAATAAAGCTTCCGCAATTCTCGATGCTCTCTCGCTATCCAAAACCCCCAATAAGGGAACAGTAAGAACTCCCTCCCATATATCAATTACAGGTGTAGAAAGCACTGCCAGTTCCTCTTGCTGTGCCTCTATTTTCTTCGCTTTTTCTAATTCGAGAGTTTTTAACCTAGTAACATCTCTTGAAATCCCTAATGTACCCATCACATTTCCTTTATTGTCAAAAAAAGGTACCTTTGTCATGGAGAACCATTTCTCGCTACCATCAGGCAACTCGAGTTTTTGGACTTTGTCGATAACGGGTTCTCCGGATTCCATTGTTTTTTTCTCATCTTCACGCATCACCTTTGCTTCTTTTTCAGAAAAAAAATCAAAATCTGTTTTCCCTTTAAACTCCTCTCTGGAAAGCCCTGTTCCTTCCGCTTTTGATTTACTAACGTCTAAAAAGCGGCTTTCCTTATCCTTAAAATAAATCCGATCAGGAATGTGCCCCAAAAGAGAATCGAGCAAAGTTCCTTTAAACTTGATTTTTTCGATTTCTTTACGACAAGCTTTGAGCTCTTTTTCAAGATCTTTTGAAGTGTTCACTTTTTTGCTCAAGATTCTCCTCCTTTTCATATAAAAACGTCTTTGTAAAAAGCCCTATTTGAAATTTAGACTCGCACGTAAAACAATTATTCATTGCCCTCTAAAAACCTTACCATAAAAGAAATGTAAGGCAAAAAAAAAATTTGTCAAGGGATTTTTTCTCCACCCGCCCTCGACATTTAGAACACCTAAGTAAGCTAAAATCTCAATTACGGGCAATTATTACAACAAACGCTCTGCTAAATTTTCAAAAAACCATTTAGATTAAGTGCAAAAACCGTTCCAAAAGCTAAGATTCTAACAATCAAAAGCTTACAAGAAACGGTTCCTCGCAAAATAAGAAAGTTTTTTGCGGAACGCAAGAAAATTTTACACTTACAGTTTAGAAGCCACTTTTTTAACGACTTCCTCTCCTACCCTATTTGAAGATTCAACCGCCTGAGCCCCCAAGTGAGGAGTGCAAATAAAATCATCCAATTCCATCAACTTTAAATCCTTCGGAGGTTCCTCTTCAAAAACATCCAGCGCAGCGCCTTTTATATTATTATTTTTAAGGGCCTCGTAAAGAGCGTCTTCGTCGACAACTCCTCCCCTTGCACAATTAACAAGATAAGCACTTTCTTTCATCTTTCCAAGTTCCTCTTTTCCTATTAAATGATGCGTTTCGTCCGTATGCGGCAAATGAAGCGAAACAATATCCGAAGAACTAAGCAATTCTTCCAACTCGACCATCTTAATATTCATACCCTGAACTTCATCGACATAAGGATCATATCCTACAATTTTAGCTCCAAAACATTTTACCAATTCAGCTGTTCTCATGCCAATTCTCCCCAATCCTATTATACCAACAGTACAGGAACCTAACTCATTACCTTTAAGTTTTTTCTTAGGCCATTCTCCTTTTTTCATACTGAAAGTTGCCTGCGGTATGTGTCTAAGGAGCGCAAGCATGTGCCCAACAGCCAACTCTGCGACACCATTGGTAGAAGCTTCGGGAGTATTTATAACTTCGATTCCTTTTTCCCTTGCGTATTCAACATCGATATTATCAAGCCCTACACCAGCTCTTATTATAAATTTAACACTCCCCGCTGCGATATCTATAAGATCTTCCCTTATTTTCGTTCTACTTCTTATTATAACTCCATCGAAGTTAGCTATAATGCCTGCCAACTCTTCCTTTTCCACTGAAGTATTCTCCACAACTTCAATTCCGAGTCCTTTTAAACCATCAACAGCATCTTTCGCTATAGCGTCACATATTAAAACTTTCACCAACCTTTCCTCCTTTCTAATATAGTATTACCTATGTCTTTAAGTTTTTCACAAAAAAGCATTACTTAACTTCAACAATCATTCTTCAAGCAAAATAAAATATCAAAAATTAAAAAGCAAAATGACATATTAAAATGTAAAATCATACCTTGCCTACCTACCAAAACTAAAAAATATTTGCGTTCTTTGTGCTCTTCGTTGTTTCTTGTTTTTGAATTTTGATTTGTAGTTTTGCATTCTTATATTTAACTTTTGCATTTTAGCGGCTTTGCCGCGGTAGGTTATTCCGGTAAAACATCGATCACTATTCTACGATTCTTATTTCTTCCTTCTTCACTATCATTGTCGGCAATCGGCATATACTCTCCAAAAGCTACAGCAGCTAATCTGGAAGGTTCTATATCCACTTTAGCAACTAAGAACTTAACAACATTAACAGCTCTCTTCGCTGAGAGATCCCAATTAGTAGGATATTCTTCTTTTAAACTGCCGGATATAGTTGTATTGTCGGTATGCCCTTCTATCCTAATATCTCTTTCAGGCATTTCTTTCAAAATATTAGCTATTCGGAGTAAAGTTTCCTGGCCCTCCTCGCCTAATTCCACCGAACCCGGAGGAAACATCTTTTTACAGGGCAAAGTAATCGATATCGCCTCTTTTTCAAGTTCGATTTCGACACCTTCGACCATGTCTTTCATATCCTGAACAAGATAATTAACCTCTTCCTTCTCTTCCAGTGTATCTGATTTCTCTGTGGTCCTTCTCAAATCATTTACTATAGAAACAAGCGTTTTATTTTCCTCTTTATATTCATTCAATCTATTATTTAACGGAGCGTACTTTTTCACGTAAAAAGCACTAAATGCCAATAACAATATTAAAATGAGAGAAAAATAAAAAATATCTCTTTTCATATAATCCTCCTAAAAGTTAAAGTCATCGAGCATCTCAATAGGTTTCTCTATTGTAGGCCTTCCTTTTCCATGAAGTCGACATTGAGTTTTAGGTATGTTACCTTTCCGGAATACTTCTTTAAGAACGTTTGGACACCTTGAAGTAGCCAATTCTCCACTTTCCGAACAAATATATCTAAATTCTACACTTTCCGGAATCGTAAATTCATAATTCATAGTAGAATCACAAACAGCTTTCATAAATTCAGTCCATATAGGAAGAGCCACCGCTCCACCACTTGCACCATTTCCAATACTCCTCGGATAATCGTAGCCAACCCAAACCCCAACATTCAGGTCGGCTGTAAACCCTACAAACCAAGCATTGCTAAAGTCGTCCGTGGTACCGGTTTTTCCTGCCGCCGGCTTTTTAAAACCTGCACTTCTGGCAGAATAAGCGGTCCCACCGGGTTCAAAAACACTCTGCATCATACTCAAAACCATATATGCGGAAGCATCTGGAAGTACTCTTTGTTTTACGATTCTATTCTCATAAACGACATTACCATATCTATCGACAACTTTACGTATAAATATAGGATTAACCTTTTCTCCTAAATTTGCAATTGTCGAATAAGCTCTAACCATTTCAAGAGGTGCAACTCCCGATACCCCAAGCGCTACTGAAAGAACAGCTTGAAGATCACTTTCTATACCCATTTGATAAGCATATTCGACCACAGAAAAGGGTCCGACTTCCTGGCATAAATTTAAAGATGCAACATTTCTGGATTTCTTTAAAGCTGTTCGTAAAGTAATTCTTCCCATAAAAGTCTCGTCATAGTTTTTGGGCGCGTAAACCTCACCACCCAATTCTTTAATCATTGGAAGATCGAAAACAAAATCCGAAGGCAAAAACCCGTTATCGATAGCCGCAGTATAAAGAAAAGGCTTAAAAGCAGAACCGGCCTGCCTCTTACTCTGAATAGCTCTATTATACAAACTATGCTTATAATCTCTTCCGCCAATAAGCGCAAGCACATAACCCGTCGCAGGGTCCATAACAACCATAGATCCCTGAATATAAGGAATATTCCCTGAATGAATAAGAGAATCCGGAATATCTTCTTTTTTAGTAAGATGCCAATACAATTCGACTCTTTTAAGTCCCCATTCCATAAGGCTATCCGCTATAAGCTGCATATCCCGATTCATAGTGGTGTATACTTTATACCCACCCCACGATATATATGCTCTCCCAAAAAGTTCTCCCATTTCTCTTTTTACTTCATTTATAAAATAAGGCCCCACAATTTCTTTTTTAGACTGATCTACAACAATAAGAGATTCCGCAAGGGCGGAATTAAGCTCACCTTTAGTAATTGCCTCCTCCTCAAACATCCCGTTCAAAGCCAGATTACGTCTTTCTATGAATCTCTCATAACTATTATAAGGCGAATAGAACCCCGGAGAACGAAGTAAACCCACAAGCGCCGCCGACTCGGAAATAGACAGACCATCAGGTATTTTATCGAAATAATAACGAGAAGCCGCTCCTAAACCATGATTCCCGTAACCCCAATATATTTCATTCAAATACATTTCGAGTATTTCTCTTTTCGTATATCTCCTTTCAATCAAGAGAGACAAGTATATTTCTTCCACTTTCCGCAGGAGAGTTTTTTTGAGAGTTAAAAAGATATTCCTTGAAAGTTGTTGAGTTATAGTACTGGCACCTGCTCCCCATTTTTTTCCACCAATTTTCCTGATAAAATTCAACCAAACAACCTTTGCCAGCCTCCTAAAATCTATACCAGGATGTTGATAAAATCTTTTATCTTCAAGGGAAACCACAGCCGCAGGTATATATTCCGGAATAGAATCGAGAACAATTGCTATTCTTCTATGTTCATATACTTCTAAAATAAGTTTATCGTTTATATCATAAATACCTGTAGAGAGTTTAGGTTCATAATTAGCCAAAGAATCAACATCAGGCAAACTACTTAATATCCATAGATTCATTCCAATAGCGGCGCCTAAGATAAAGAATAAAACATTTAATATTATAAATCTGCGTTTTCTAGACGGAAGATATTGCTTTAAAGATGAAAGTCTATTGCGAAACTCCTTAAAAGCAGAAAAACTTTTTTCCTTTATAGGAGACTTCTCGTCTCGTGACATTGTTTGGTCTAAATCCATCATGGATTTATATTAATCTCCTTTACTTCAAAGTCAAGCCACCAGCCACCACCTCCCAAAAGAATATTGAACCACAAAGAACACAAAGAACACAAAGCCCCACACACAACCCAAAAAAATTATTTTTTTTACCAAATCCCAACCCCCAAATACTAAAATATTGCCATGGATTGACACGGATATCCACAGGATTTAAAAATTTTTTTTGTTATTTTTTTAACTCGAAACTTTAAACCCAAAACCCGAAATAATAAGTTAGACAAAGAATACGAATATTTTTTTTACTACTAAGCATTTATTACTCACTACTATCTAAATGCTATCTTACTGGTTGACAAAAACTATCTACTTTAATAATATATAATCATGAAATTACTTTCGGAATACAAATGTTCGAAAACTAACAATTATACCTCTGTACTAGATATCAAAGAAAAACCTCTCAAAGATTTTTTCAAACCCGGAGAGATAAGAAAAACAACAACATGTTTCTCATCTTTACCAGAAAGAGAGGTTGTAAAGCATTTTACAAAGTTATCTGAAATGAACTATCATATCGATAAAGGAATGTATCCTCTCGGCTCGTGCACAATGAAATACAATCCTAAAGTAAACGAAGATACAGCAAACCTTAAACGGCTAACAAATTTACATCCTGAAACACCCGTAAACGAAATCCAGGGCGCGCTTAAAATCATGTTTGAACTCGGAGAATTTTTGAAGGAAATTTCAGGAATGGATTCACTTACCCTCCAACCCGCAGCCGGTTCTCATGGTGAATTAACCGGTCTTTTGATTACAAAAGCATACTTTAATTTCAAAGGAGAAAACAGGAAAACGATACTCGTGCCCGATACAGCACACGGCACAAACCCCGCTTCTTCAACAAGAGCCGGGTTCAAGATAAAAGAAGTAAAATCTAATAAAAACGGAATTTTGGACACTCAAAGTCTAAAGAAATATATGAACGAGCAAGTAGCGGCACTAATGATTACCAACCCCAACACTCTGGGACTTTTTGAGTCCAATATAAAAATTTTATCTAATATACTTCATAAAAACGGAAGCTTACTCTACATGGACGGAGCCAATCTTAACGCGCTATTAGGAATAACGAAAGCCGGCAATCTCGGTGTTGATATAATGCACTTTAATCTTCATAAAACTTTTTCTACTCCCCACGGCGGAGGAGGCCCGGGCAGTGGACCCTTAGCAGTCAAAAAACACCTCGCGGAATTTTTACCCGTTCCCACAATAGAATTCAATGGTAAAAAATATTCATTTAATTATAATATTAAACATTCTATAGGAAAAGTTTCAAGTTTCTACGGCGCTTTCTCCGTTATGGTAAAAGCTTACACCTATATTAGGACATTGGGTAGTGTCGGTCTGCTATCTGCTTCAAAACAGGCTGTAATAAATTCAAATTATTTACTTTCCCAATTAAAAAAGCATTACAATATTCCCTACGATAAAAATTGTACGCATGAATTTGTTCTCTCAGCCTCAAGATTGAAAAAAAACGGAATAAAAGCACTCGATATAGCAAAAAGTCTTTTAGACATGGGGTTTCATGCTCCAACAATTTACTTTCCTCTCATCGTTTCAGAGGCTATGATGATAGAACCAACGGAAACAGAATCAAAAGAAACTTTAGACGATTTTATATATGTAATGAAAAAAATAGCAAAACAAGCAAAAGATAACCCAGACGAGTTAACAAAAAGTCCTAGTAAAACTCCCGTAGGAAGACTTAACGAGGCAAAGGCAAACAGGGAATTAAATGTTAAATGGCAAGAACGTTAAAAACTATTATAAAGGAGGTACCTTATGGAATTTTTAATTTTGGGTGGCTTAATATTAATAATGGATCTGCTCAAAAAGGTTAACAAAAAACTGAAGGATTCAGTCAAAGCCCTTTCCGCACTCAAGATGCCAATCGGTATCGTTGTTATACTCACCAGTATTGGTTTCTGGGGAGCATACGGAACTACAGGATTCGTCCAGGGGTTAGTAGGTATAATAGCAGGTTCAGTACTAATACTCGACTTACTAAAACTTATACCTTTAAAAAAGGAAGCAGAGGAAAAACTTGAAAACTCCATGACTGTCATAGCTATACCTGTAGGTATAGCTGCAATAATTGTTGGTATAATAGGACTCTTCTACAGTTAAAAACAGGAAGGGATAACTTGACTGTTAAAAACATCCTCCTTAAAAAAATAGAGGGGGATGTTTTTTAAAATGTTGTTATTAATAATATCCTTATCGATTCAGGTCTTTTTTAGCCCAAACGGCGGAGCCAGGGAAGCGATTCTGAACGAAATAGAAAATGCAAAAAAAGAAATAAATGTTACAATGTATATTTTTACAGATCGAGAACTTTCAAACTCTCTTGTTTTAGCAAAAGAAAGAGGAGTAAAAGTAAAAGTACTTCTGGATGGAAAAAGCGCTGAAGAAATAGGATATTCAAAACATCATTTCATGAGCGAAAAGAACATAGATGTTAGACTGGATAACGCCCATAAATCGTATGGAAATAAATATAAAGGAATAATGCATAATAAATTCGCAATAATAGATAACCGCACTTTGATAACCGGCTCATTTAATTGGACTCACTCGGCAGAAAAACTCAATGACGAAAATCTCTTAATAATAAAAGACGAAAAAAGACTTATTCGTAAGTTCCGAGACAAATTTAAAGAACTTTGGGACAGAAGTAAAACTTTACAAAAACCCATCAAGGTCAATCCCTATGATCTGACAAAACTTAAAAAAAATATAGGAGAATGGGTAATCATTTCGGGAAAACCGACTAACTGGAATATTTCCAGATCCGGTCATCTTTTTATTGATTTTGGAGAAGGCAAACATCTATTCACTTTCGTTTTATGGGAAGAGGGTTTAGAAAAATTAAAAGAAAATGGATTCGACCTCAAAAAATTAGACAATAAAGAAATAGAACTGAAAGGGAAACTTATCGATCACAAAAAATACGGACTTGAGATCACAACTTCTGACCCGGAATCGATTCGTATTATCGAGGAATAACGAATTCAAACCACGAAATACACTAAATACGCTAAATTATTTTTTTTCTCTGTGTTCCCTTCAAGGTTCTCTTTTCTCTGTATATTCTGTGGTATTTTTTTGGGGAGGAGTTTTAAACGAAATACATATTTTTTGTTTTTCTTTGTGCTCTTTGTGTGCTTTGTGGTTCAATAATTTTTGGCTGTGGGATGGTTTTTGATCCTAGGGACTTGAAAATTTTCAATGTTTTAGTAAAATTAAACTAATGAAGGAACTAAATTCATTTG
>Ga0307432_1000939_pt1 | contig 19547 bp, 13 predicted proteins | sample SalMarWE160150MG_FD_202158 | JGI IMG/M metagenome (GOLD analysis project Ga0307432, IMG submission 202158) | Salt marsh sediment microbial communities from the Plum Island Ecosystem LTER, Massachusetts, United States - WE1603-150 | ecosystem: Environmental > Aquatic > Marine > Intertidal zone >...
TTTTGTCCTTGATATTATCAGTGCAGAAGCAGATACATCACAGACCACCAGCAGAGACGGGTACCTGGCAGTAACACTGTCATGGTTTACTTTTACTTTTTTTGGTTCGTTACCATATCTTATCAGTGGTTCCATTCCGGAATTTATCGATGCTTTTTTTGAATCGACTTCAGGGTTTACCACAACAGGGGCCTCTATAATCTCAAATGTTGAAATACTACCCTATTCAATCCTGTTTTACAGGAGTCTGACACACTGGATTGGTGGTATCGGTATAATAGTCCTTGTTGTCATTGTTCTGCCTTCACTCAGAGTTTCAGGTTATCATCTGTTCAGCCTGGAATCATCATTGAGAGAAAAAATACTTCCAAAGACAAAATCAATAGGATTCAGAGTGCTGTTTATTTACTTAAGTCTTACCCTTATCCAGATAATTTTACTTTGGGCAGGCGACATGAATCTCTTCGACAGTATATGCCATACATTCGGAACAATTGCTACCGGAGGTTTTTCGACAAAAAATAACAGCCTTCAATCCTATTCATCTTACAGTCAGTATATTGTAATGATATTCATGTTCCTCGCAGGAATAAGCCAGATTGTTTATTACTATCTCTTAAAACGAAATTTCCGAAAAATAAAACACAATGAAGAATTATGGTTTTATATGGCAGTGATATTAATTTCAGGAGCTATAGCCACAGTATTACTGTTAAATAATTCAATAAGAACCTTTGAAGAGTCATTCAGGGAGGGATTTTTTCAGAGTGTCTCCATAATCACCTGTACTGGTTTTGCTACAGCCGATTACCTTTTCTGGCCTTTTGCAGGAGTAGTACTGGTCTTTATTTTAATGTTTGCAGGGGGAAGCACAGGATCAACAAGCGGAGGAATAAAAATGGCAAGGCACCTGATAGTCTTAAAAAATATCAAAAGTGTCTTTACCAGGCTAAACCATCCAAGAGCGTTTGCCGCAGTTCTATTAAATGAGAAAAGTGTTGATGAGAAAACAAATATTACTATTATATCTTTTGTGATACTTTATCTTTTTCTGGTTATAATCGGCACAGTCATACTCTTGATAACAGGGATTGATTTAACAACTTCAGCAAGTGCTGTAGCAACCTGTATGGCCGGTATCGGTCCTGGATTAGGTTCTGTTGGTCCTATGAATAATTACGCAGGTTTGCCAGGAATAAGCAAGGTTGTGTTAAGTATTCTAATGATCACAGGAAGACTTGAGATCATAACCGTATTTACACTCTTTACCCGGTCGTTCTGGAAGCTGTAACAGACTATCGGTTACCGGCATAAAGCATATTAAAAGACCCACGACCCAGGACCCAGGACCCAGGACCAAGGACCAAGGTCCGAGCACCGAGAACCACATTATGTAACATCTATTTAAACCTGCTCCTTACATTCTCCAGATCTTCCGGAGTTCCCACAGTTAACCAGTAGCCGCCGTCTTCCCTGTAGGTTACTACCTTATGTGAATCTGTAAGGTGAAGGTACAGGGCTGTCATTGTATAAACACCTTCACTCATATAATTGAAAATCTCAGGATTTATTATATGTCTTCCCGAGAAGGCTATTTCCATCAGTGTTTCTGTTTCTTCTCCAGTAATTATCCTTTCGCCGGTAGCTTTATTGCACCATCCTTTCAGCAAACCTTCACGATCAACTAGAAACAGTCTTTTCCCAGGGCGGTTTCTGACTGCCAGAGTTGCAAGTCCTTTCATATCAAGGTGATAGTGGTACAATACGGAGAGATCAAGATCAGTCAGGGTGTCAGCATTATATAGCAGGAAAGGGTTATCGTCAAAGAAGTCTCTTGCCTTATACAATCCTCCGCCTGTTTCAAGCAACATATCCCGTTCGTCCGAGACAGTGATTTTATATCCATCCTTTTTAAGTTTCACGATTTCCTGCCCGACCAGGTCTGCCAGATGATGAATATTAATAATAATATCATCAAATCCCGAAGCGGTGCAATTTTCAACAGCAAGACGCAGGAGGCTTTTACCGTTTATGTCGAGGAGAACTTTGGGAATGGTCTTGGTAATTTTACCAAGCCGTGTTCCCTTTCCGGCTGCCATGATCATCGCTTTCATAGTGAGTAATTACTTATTTTCTGATGAGAGCCGTTTGAATACAGTTGAATCAGGAATAGATCTTATGGTTTTATACAATTCAGGCAGAGTAATGTGGTTTTCAGCCTTTCCTGCTATCTGTGTCAGCAGATGAACTCCCGGCACTATACTTTCCGTAAATGTGGGCTTCTGTTCATAAAGACCCCTGAAGCCGAAAGCCCCCAGAGCCTGCATGACACGGATCATGCTGAATCCTGAATAATAACCGCGGAATTTTCCCTTATCCTCATGAGATACTGAACAGAATTTTTCAATATAATAACTGAGCAGCTCATCCCTGTTAGTCTGACGCATGGGGATCTTTGCATCGTATAACAGCGATGCAACATCATACTGGGGAGCTCCTTTCCGGCCTCCCTGGTAATCGATGAACCATGGTTCGCTATCAACCACCATCACGTTTGCCGTCTGGAAATCCCTGTAAAGAAAATAATCCTGACCTGTTTCGAGCAGATAATCGGCAAGTGATACAAAATCATGTTCAAGATTACGTTCATTGAAAGGTATCGCAAGAAGCTTCAGAAGCATGTACTTGAAATAATTGAGATCCCACATCATCGACTGGCGGTCAAAGCTCCTGTGAGGATAGCAGAGGTCAAGGTTAAGCCCTTTTATTCCCTCTGTCTGGAAAAGAATAAGCTTATCAAGTATTTTACGGTACATATCTTTTGTTTCGGTAGTGAAATCAGAGATGTCATCTCTTTCGTGCAACCAGGTGTAAAGGTTTACATTACCGAGATCCTTCAGGTAATAGATGAATTTATCAGGAATATAACCATAGATTTCAGGAACAGGAAGACCTTTGCTTAAGAAATGATTGGTGAATCCCACAAAAGCTTCATTCTCCTCAAGGTTGGGATTATATGCTCCTACTATACTTTTCTCCCTGTCAATGATCCTGAAATATCTCCTGTCGGAACCCGATTTTGTCAAAGGAGTTATTTTCAGGTCTGAACCTCCGGACAACTCCTTGTAACCTTCTGATATTAAATCTATTTCGCTCATAAATATATTTTCGCCGGCTGCTGCTTTTTGCCATATTATAACCCACTAAAAAGGTATAAAAATAACAATATAGGATTTAAGATCAATCCCTGAACATTTTATTTTTCGCATTGATCCCGATCCCGGGTCTCTCGTTCAGGGTAACCTTTCCATCGGTGATCGTAATGCCATCATAGCAATCGTTGCTGATGAGCAGGTTGCCATCCAGATCGGCCCAGTGAGCCAGAGGCGACAGTTGTGCCGCTGCCGAAATTGCACATGATGTTTCTGTCATACAGCCTATCATCACTTTCATGTCCATTTCCCTGGCCATGAGTGCCATCTTGTAGGCCGCATTCATCCCTCCGCATTTCATAAGCTTAATGTTTATAGCTGAATAGACACCCTTCATACCACAAAGATCATCTGCTGTCTGCAGTGCCTCATCGGCAATTACCGGAAGAGGTGAATTTTGAGTGAGCCATGCAATATCCCCGATCATTTCTTTAGGCATAGGCTGCTCAAGAAAAATGACATTATTCTCTTTAAGCCAGTGGGCCATTTCGAGTGCATAATTCCTGTCTTTCCATCCCTGGTTTACATCCACACATAAAGGTTTCTCTGAAACACTCCTTATTGTCTCGATCATCTCTTTATCATTTCCGGGCCCAAGCTTGACTTTTAGTATCTTATACGGTTCTGCTTCAGCTACCTTCTGCCTTACAACTTCAGGAGTATCAATTCCGATAGTGAAGCTGGTAAAGGGAGTCTTTTCGGGATCAAGACCCCGGATCCTGAACCAGGGTTTCCCCATGAGTTTTCCGACAAGGTCATGCAGTGCTATATCGACCGATGCTTTTGCGGCATAGTTACCTGGTGAAATGCCATCAAGATATGCTATTATATCCTCAATCAGGAACGGATCTTTAAATTGAGACAGGTTCACCTGTGAAAGAAATTTCATTACCGATTCATGGCTCTCCCCGAGATAAGGGGGCATTGAGGCCTCCCCAAAACCCTTTTTACCGTCATATTCGATTTGTGTAAGCACCACCGGGGTTGTGGCCCTTGAACTTATGGCAAGTGTAAAGACATGCTTAAGTTTGAGCTCATAAGGTATAAAACTTAGCTTCATGGATTTGCCTTTTCATTTAACCTTTTCAAGCTGCCTGTAGTTGAGTTTTACCAGTTCCCATTTGCGGAGCTGTGAATAAAACAGTTTGCCGGTTTTTTCAGAATACACTTATTCAGTTATTTTTTTATTCAGTTGTATTCTTGCCAGAAGCTCAATAGTTCTTAACCTGTCCTTATACAGGTTATGGGCATTCATTTTATTCACATCGAGAGCAGCATCGGTATTACCCTCCCACCTGCGGCACAGATAGAGAGGTTCGTAGATCCTGCCTATCCGGTAATGACGGCTTATGGCAAGCCCCACAGCATAATCCTCACCATAGCTGACATTAGGCACACCCATACTCCTGATAACCGGAGTATAAAAGGCTCTCGGGGCCCCTAAACTATTGATTCTCAACGCATTATTCCTGCCATTCTCAGGCGTCCATTCCCTGTGATCGATCAGTCCGGGAGGCAGATCATCAAGATCGAAGTTCACCATTTTATACGACCCTACAACCATAGCGCATTGCTGCTCATAAAAGGCTTCAACAATTCTGTTTATTACATTATTGTCGATATAGAGGTCGTCACTGTCGAGCTGAATGGCGAATTTCCCGCATTTTTCGTGAAAAATGCCCTCATTCCAGCAACCTCCGATACCGAGATCCTGTCGTTCGGGAATAATGTGAACGAGCCTGTCATCCTTTTTTGCAAAAGCTCTTACCAGATCCGTAGTCCCATCTGTGGAATGGTTATCTATCACTATCATGTTAAATTTGAATTTTGCTTTCTGGCTTATAACCGACTTTATTGCATCGCTGATTGTCATAACCCTGTTTTTTACCGGGATGATGACTGAGGCTTCATACTCAAAATTATCTGCATCAAAGCTTATAGATCTGAATTCCGGTTTCAGCCAGCCGTTAATTCTCTTAAGGTGATCGGTACAGGCTTCTTCCATTTCAATCTGTACCTTCCTGTTCCCGGGATCAACAAAGTCGAACTGTTTCTCTCCTGATTTTCGGATATCGCTTTCAGTTTCGGTGTACAGTATCTCGGGCAAATGTATAATGGAGTGACGCTGTGATATCTTCAGCCTGAGGTCATATAATCCTGCAAACCTGTACTCACGCTCCATCTTCTTATAAGCATACTGAAATGCCGAATCTTTATATAGTACCACGGATCCGAAATTAAAATCATCACGCAGGCTCCCTTCCTGGTAGTCGATAACAGGATGGGGCGAAAGCTGGTTGTTTTTGTTTTCAAGATAGTCGGAATAGACCATTCCGGCTCCGGTATTTTTACAAACACTGATCATTCTCATAAGTGCATGTTTCCCGAGGTCGAGTGGATGAGGCTTGCTGTAAATAAGGATATATTCAGTGTCGGACATCAGTGCCATCTTCTTCACGGCAGAAGTCGACGAAAACCCGGCACAAAACAAATAATCAACTTCTGGATCATTATAATCAACCGTTGTATCTTTTCCTGCTACAATTATTATCCTGGAAACTATGCCTGAGTTATTCAGCGATGTAACTGTTGATTCCAGCGACTTATTGTCGGATAATTGTATAAAACAAGTTATTTTCCTGTCCATGATTTATATTTTAACGTTTTAAAAATCCAGTATCTGTTTCATCAGCAGCACCCTTTGTGTTTCGTTCAATATCGTCTCAAAGGGGAATCCAGGTATCAGTGTACGGTACACCGCGGTCATCCCCCCGGTGTGATGTACAGTGTAGTTTACCCCTGTGCTGTTGTCCTTAAGCATGGGATATGAAATATAAGCATTATAAATCAAATTTATAAAGTTGTGAATTTACCTTACATCCTACAAATTTTCATTTATTTTTGTATCCTGACTCTTTCTTTAAAAGATGACGGTAAAGAATTTACTGCCGAATATCAATCAATGCATTGTAAATCAAGAATATACATATTATCTTGTATTTTAAGTCTGTTAGTTACGGGGGTAAATTCGCAGCAAACCGATCCTCTGTTTCTTAAATACCTGAATCATCCCTGGGTGGATTCGGTTTTTAATTCACTATCATTAAAAGAGCGTATCGGCCAGCTTATCTGGATTGATGCTTATTCAAACCGTGATATCGGGGAGGATGTAAGACTTAGCAACCTGATAAAAAAGACTGGTGCCGGAGGAGTTATTTTCTTCAAGGGCAATCCTGTAAAACAGACAGAGATGCTTAATTACTTCCAGAGAAACTCAAAAGTACCATTGATAATTGCTGAAGACGGTGAATGGGGTCTTGGCATGAGACTGGAGGGAGTCACAGACTTCCCCTGGCAGATGACCCTTGGTGCCATAAGGAATGATTCGCTGATATATCAAATGGGTAAAGCAGTGGCCAGTCAGTTTAAAAGAGCCGGTGTACATATAAACTTGGCCCCTGTGGCCGATGTAAATAATAATCCAGAAAATCCCGTCATTAACTACAGGTCATTTGGAGAGGACCCTGATAATGTAAGCAGTAAAACCCTGATGTATATGACTGGCTTGCAGGATTATGGCATTATCTCGGCAGCAAAACATTTTCCGGGCCATGGTGATACTGAAACGGATTCGCATATAAGCATGCCCGTGATAAAACAAACAAAAGCAAGAATTGATACAATTGAACTGGCTCCATTCAGAGCTCTTATTGATGCAGGAGTGACATGTATCATGCCGGGACATTTAAACATACCCGCCTTAGACTCTGTTCCCGGAATTCCTGCCACTTTTTCATTTGAAATACTTACCAGGTTGCTAAGGGACGATCTGTCCTTCAAAGGACTGATCATATCGGATGCCATGAATATGGGAGGCGTAACTGAATATCCGGCTCCGGGGGGTGCAGGTTTAATGTCGTTGAAAGCAGGTATGGATGTTCTTGAATGTCTGGAGGATCCTGCAAAAACAATTTATGAGATTACCGAAGGTATCAGGAAAGGTATTATTTCACAGGAGGCAATAGATGATAAATGCCGCAGGATACTTGCTATAAAATATCAGGCAGGATTAAGCGAAAGCAATTTCATTGATAAAGAGAACATTGAGGTTGAATTATCACCAGATGTTTCAGTTGCTCTGATCAGAGAATTATATGCAAATGCCCTGACTCTGTTGAGAAATGAGAATAATATTCTGCCGGTAAAAAACCTGGATAAGATCAAAATAGCCACGGTTGCTGTAAATAAAACAGCAATAACATTTTTTCAGCATAGAATTGCACAATACCGGCAGGCGGATAATTATTATATTGATCCTGCAGATAACAAAGCTGCAAACGATTTGCTCAACAAGCTTTCTGCCTATGATATAGTAATAGCAGGGATTTACGGAACAAATTATCGTGCCCGAAGCGGATTTGGCATAAAACCTGAAATGTCCGGATTTATCAGGAAACTTGTTGATAATCAAAGGACTATCATTACATGGTTTGGAAATCCCTATGCCATCGACAGGATCGGTGCCCTGAAAAATGCTGCTGGTCTTCTGCTGGCATACCAGGAAAACCGGTTCACAGAAGACCTCTCGGCACAGTTGATCTTTGGAGGTATAGGGGCACGAGGTGCATTGCCCGTTACTATTAACGATATGTGGCCCTATGATTTCGGAATATTGACACCGGGGAATATCAGAATGCAGTACGGGCTTCCTGAAAATGCAGGGATTTCATCAGCGCTTCTTAAAGGGAAAATTGATTCAATAGTAAATATCGGTCTGATGGCAAAAGCATATCCCGGTTGTGAAGTAATGGTCGCAAGGAGAGGTACTGTAGTGTTTCATAAGACATACGGATATCATAACTACGACAACAGGATAAGCGTACAGGATGATGATCTTTATGACCTGGCTTCAGTAACCAAGGTCTCGGCGACCCTCCCTGGATTAATGCTTCTGGACAGTGAAGGGAAATTCTCTCCTGATAAAACCCTTGGAAGCTATCTGCCCTATTACAGACATTCAAACAAAAAAGAGCTTCTTATGTCGGATATATTGTCTCACCAGGCCGGACTTACCTCATGGATCCCCTTCTGGGAAGAGGCGGTAAAAAAAAACGGGGAGTTTAAAAGGAATATCTTTGATTACAGATCGTCTGACAAATATCCGCTTGAGGTTGCCCGGTGGCTTTTCATAAACGACAATTACAGGAAGAAGATCTTTAAAGAGATAAAAAAATCACCGCTGGGTGAAAAGAAATATCTCTATTCCGATCTTGCCTTTATTATTTGCCCGGACATTATTGAAAAGCTGACCGGTGAAAAATGGTATGAATATGTCACTGCAAATATTTATAATAAGTTGGGAGCCGGTGATATATGTTTTAATCCCTGGATGAAATATCCTTTAAGCCGAATCGTGCCCACAGAGTACGATTCCCTGTTCCGTAAGCAGCATCTGCACGGTACGGTTCATGATGAGGGAGCAGCGATGCTGGGAGGTATTTCGGGGCATGCGGGACTCTTTGCCACCGCCAACGACCTGATGAAGCTTATGGAGATGTATCGCCGTATGGGATCTTACGGCGGGGAACAGATCATTGCCAGAGAGGTGTTGGAGCAATACACCAGGGTTCAGCATCCTGAAAATGATAACCGACGCGGCCTGGGATTTGACAAACCTCTTCTGGACAATGCTGAGCTGCCACAGGAGGAGGCTTATCCGGCGAAAAGCGCTTCACCTTCCAGCTTCGGACATTCGGGATATACCGGGACATTTGTCTGGATCGATCCGGAATATGAAATAAGTTATGTCTTCCTGAGCAACAGGGTAAATCCCACAAGAAACAATAACCTGTTATCCGATCTCAGCATCCGGGGAAATATCCTTCAGGCAGTCTATGATTCAATCCGGGAGTAGCATTATTCAAATATCAGATTGTCCCTTTTCTATAATCTGTCTTTCTTAAGCCATCGTTTTGATATCCTGTCTTCAGGATGTCTTTTCGAGAAATCGACCCAATAGTCAGCGATTGTTGTTTTTATTTCTTTCCTGAGCAGCCAGAGACCGATAAGGTTCGGAACTGCCATAAATGCTATGGTAATATAGGAAAGAGACCAGATTATTGTTGTGTCGGTAAATGATGCAATGAAAAAGGCTATTACAAAAATGATCCTGTACCAGATTACAGATTTTGGACCAACAAGGTATGTTAAGGCTCTGTCTCCGTAATAGGACCACGAGATGGCAGTGGAGAATGCAAAAAGCAGCAATCCTATGCTCACTATATATTTACCCCAGTCGCCCAGGACACTGTGTCTGAAAGCTTCTGCTGTTAGCGGGGCACTGTGTATCAGCGATTTACCTGTAACGGAAACGGAAGCGGAAGGTGGTTTCCATTGACCATCCGTAACATCGATCTCGCCCGTATAGAGCTCTTTATTGTCATAGAATGTAAAGTCTTCGGCTAATGATCGTGCAGCTATAAGCGAAACAGGCGTTATCATCTTTCCCTCAACGATTTCCAGTTGCCCGTCAAAGAGAGGAAGTGTTTTTCCCTTCCTGATATAATCCTGTACCACCTGCTTCTGCACAGGTATGTTTTCATCATAGATCCGGTTCAGGAAAGTCATATCGGCACTCTGAAATTGATTTTCAATCTTCTCATGCCATACTCCCGAAGAGAGAATAACAAGGCCGGTAAGGGTACAAATAATGATAGTATCAATGAACGGCTCGAGTATTGCAACCATCCCTTCCGATACCGGTTCAGGGGCTCTTGCCGCCGAGTGTGCTATAGGCGCTGAACCCTGTCCCGCTTCATTTGAAAAGAGACCTCGATTTACACCTCTGTTAATTGCGTATGCTACTGATGCACCCATAAAACCTCCAATAGCAGCAGTACCTGTAAAAACTGTTGAAAATATTGATAAGAATGATGGAATAATATTCTGATAATTAGTACCGATCACAAGGAGTGCGCCAATAAAATAAAAAACTGCCATACCAGGGACAAGCTTCTCGGTAACTTTGGCAATCCTTTTTATTCCTCCAATAATAATCAAGGCCAGAATAACAGATAATATTGCACCGGTGATTATCTGCTTTAAACCAAATGTTGCAAATATTGAGTTGGATATGCTGTTAATTTGAGGCAGGCTTCCGGTTCCGAATGAAGACAATACTGTTGCTGCGGCAAAAAAAGCGCCCATAAAGGCACCTGTTTTGATCACTTTGCCTGATTTCGTCTTTATATTCAGTCTCTTCTTCATATAATACATGGGACCTCCTGATACTGTTCCATCCGGGAGGATATCACGGTATTTGTGAGATATGGTAACCTCAACCATCTTTGTGCACATCCCAATGGCCGCTGTAACCAGCATCCAGAAAAGAGCGGCAGGACCTCCCAGGTGTATTGCCAGGGCCACACCGGCAATATTACCTGTACCTACCGTACCCGACAAAGCAGTTGAAAGAGCCTGAAAATGAGATGTATCACCAACATCAAGATGATGATCGTATTTACCCTTTACAACATCAACTGCATGCCTGAAGTACCTGAATTGCGGAAAACGTAAATAGAGTGTAAAAAAGATCCCTGTGCCCAACAACAGAATTACAAACCACGGATGCCCTCCAATGTAGCCGTCGAGCATCACGAGAAAATCATTTATTTGTTGCATATATTGATTTTAGCAGATCAAACTGAACCTGTCCGGACAAATGTAATAATTTCCTTTACAGATAAGAAGATTTTTTGAGTTAGTGGATATGTTTTATACCTGATAAAACAAAAAACCAGGTTGTCATTTGTGACCTGGCTTAATAATGTGCCCAGAACAAGACTCGAACTTGCACACCGTAACCGGCACCAGCCCCTCAAGCTGGCGTGTCTACCAATTTCACCATCTGGGCGACGAAAGGTATAGTGCCCAGAACAGGACTCGAACCTGCACATCATTGCTGACACTAGTCCCTGAAACTAGCGCGTCTACCAATTTCGCCATCTGGGCATTTTATAGCGGGGCAAAAGTAACAAAATTTTCAAAAAAAATCCAATCAAAATATATCATATTAAGGAAAAGTATATTTTTGCTCCCTGATTGTTATCCGATGTACAAGCATATTATAAAATCGTTTTGGCTTATTATGCATCCTTATTAAGGTCCGCATCATAATTGTAAGAATTTTTTTGATGCTGAGACCTGCAGGATGTGCAGGTTTTTTTATTAAAAAGGAAAATGGACATTATAAAAATAATGAAATTCGGAGGGACTTCTGTAGGGAATCCCGACAGATTAAGAGCGCTTATCCCGTTAATAACCGATAAGGACAGGAAGATAGTTGTTCTTTCCGCAATGTCAGGAACTACAAACAGCCTTGTTGAGATCACCGATCTGCTTTATACAGGCAATGTCAATGAGGCTTCTTCAAAAATTGAGGCTCTGAGGGCAGCATACCATCAGGTTGTTCATGACCTGTATGCTACTGATCCTTTCCGCAAAACCGGTCATGAGCTCATCGATTCTCATTTTGATTACATTAATAATTTCACACTGAGGGTTTTTACCAAACTCCAGGAAAAAGCTATCATTGCACAGGGTGAGCTTATCTCTACATCATTATTCCATCAGCTGCTCCTGGAAAGAGAGATAAAGTCAGTGCTTCTGTCAGCCCTTAATTTCATGCGTATCGATAAGGACGGTGAGCCGGACTATTTCTATATTAATGAAAACTTAAACAGGGAGCTGCGGAAACATAAATCAGTAAATATAATTATAACACAGGGATTCATCTGCCGTAATGTTTACGGCGATATTGATAACATGAAACGCGGAGGCAGTGATTATTCGGCATCAATTATCGGCACTGCGCTTAAAGTGAAAGAGATCCAGATTTGGACAGATATCAGCGGATTTCACAATAACGACCCGCGGTATGTTGAAAATACAAAAGTTATCCGTGAATTATCCTTTGATGAAGCTGCCGAACTGGCATATTTCGGGGCTAAAATACTTCATCCGGCAAGTGTCAATCCTGCAAGGGAGAAAAATATTCCTGTCAGGTTAAAGAATACGATGGAACCTGATGATGAGGGTACACTGATAACATCAATGAGTAAAATCGCTGATTATAAGGCAGTTGCTGCAAAAGACGGAATATCGGTTCTGAGGATAAGGTCCGACAGAATGTTAATGGCATACGGCTTCCTTCGGAAAGTCTTTGAAATTTTTGAAGCTTACAGGACACCAATCGATATGATCACAACATCCGAGGTTGCAGTATCACTGACAATCGATAATCCCCGGTATCTCGATGAGATTGCACATGACCTCAGGGAACTTGGATCTGTTGAGGTGGAAAGAAACCAGACAATTATTTGCATAGTAGGTGATTTCAGGACAGAACGGGTAGGCTCGGCACCGGAAATTTTCCAGGCGCTTGATACCATACCACTGAAGATGATCTCTTATGGAGGAAGTCCAAACAGCCTCTCTTTACTGGTTGACACATCAAATAAAACCGAAGCCCTGAGACTTTTAAGTAAACATCTTTTCAACTAAGAACATGATCGACAATAAAACAATAGAAAAATTCCGGGATCTGCCCACTCCTTTTTATTATTATGATCTCGATATGCTCAATGTAACACTCAATACCCTGAAAAATGAGTCAATAAACTCGGGATACAAAATACACTACGCAGTAAAAGCCAATGCAAATCCAAGAATACTGAAGATTATTTCATCATATGGATTCGGAGCCGATTGTGTAAGCTGGAATGAAATTGCCGCAGCTATGGAGGCAGGTTTTAATCCCGAAGAAATAGTTTTTGCAGGTGTCGGCAAGACTGACAAAGAAATAGAAGCAGCTATCGGGGCTGATATTTTCTGCTTTAACTGTGAATCATTGCAAGAGATTGAAGTGATAAACCATCTTGCTTCACTCCAGAACAAAACAGTTAATATTGCACTGAGGATCAATCCATTAATCGAAGCCCATACTCATAAGTACATAACAACCGGCATTGAAGCAAGTAAGTTCGGGATACATACATGGGAACTCGACGACATCCTCAGAAGCTTACGGAAAATGCAAAATGTAAACCTTACAGGCATCCATTTTCACATTGGCTCACAGATAACCCGTATGTCAGTCTTTCAGAGTCTGTGCGCACATATTAATGAGCTGCAGGAATGGTTTGCATCGCGTAATATTTACCTGAAAGTTATCAATGTCGGAGGCGGGCTGGGTATTGATTATGAAGATCCTGATAAAAATCCGCAGTTTGCCGAGTATTTCAATCTTATCAATGAATTCGTAGACCTGAAGCCCGGACAGGAGATTCATCTGGAGCCCGGGAGATCGGTTGTCGGACAATGTGGAAGTCTGATATCCAGAGTATTATACATAAAGAACGGCAGTAATACACAATTTGCGATCATCGATGCGGGAATGACAGACCTCATTCGTCCGGCCCTTTATCAGGCATATCATAAAATCGAGAACCTCACATCAAAAGGGCATTTATACAGGTATGATGTTGTGGGACCCGTGTGCGAATCGGCCGATACATTTGCAAAATTCATCGAACTCCCCGAGGCACGGAGAGGAGATATATTTGCGATAAGGTCGGCTGGCGCATACGGAGAAGTAATGGCATCACGATATAATATGAGGGATCTGCCGAGGATTGTTTTTTCGGATGAGATATAGCCGAGTGCGATCGTGCGATCAAACCGTTATACCACCATACCATCGCACCGCCATACCTATCTAATTATCCCAAGACTATATAGGAAAACCATAGCTATAGCAACCGGTGCAATGAATTTCACGAAAAACCTGAAAAGAGGAAGATATCTTCCTTTGAGACTGCCATCATTTGTTAATTCTTTCTTCACCAGAGCAGGACTAAAGAACCAGCCTATAAAGAGAACTATAAAGAAACCTCCGATCGGCAGCATTATATTGGAAGTAAGGTATTCAAGGATACTAAAAATATTTTTATCAGCTACTATTATATTACTAAGAGCTCCAAATGAAAGTACTGTTATCACCCCCAGAACAGAAACAGAGAGTGTTGCAGCGATGGTCGCCTTTCGTCTGCTCATATTAAGCTCTTCAGTAAGATAAGCAACAATAACTTCAAGTACAGATATTGTCGATGTTAATGCAGCTATTGCCAGCAGCAGGAAAAACAATGTTGCGAAAATATTACCCAGGGGCATTTTCTGAAAGATCTCGGGCAATACAATAAAAACAAGACCTGTATCAGAGGCAGGCGAACCGCCAAGTGCAAACACTGCCGGGAAGATAGCGATACCTGCAATAATAGCTATTGCAGTATCTGCTATAGTTACCATTCCGGCTGATGATGCCAGGTTTTCATTTTTCTTTATATATGAGCCATACGTTATCAGTGTTCCCATACCGATGCTAAGAGAAAAGAACGATTGTCCCAGCGCTTCAAGTATCACCTTGGGCGTAAGTTTGCTTATATCGGGATAAAAAAGGAATTTCAGTCCCGCTTTTGCGCCCGGGAGTGTAAGAGACCTGATGCATAAAAAAATAAGCAGGAGAAGGAGAAAAGGCATCATCACCTTGGTATATTTTTCAATACCCTCTCTGACACCTGAAATGATTATGGCTCCTGTTAATCCCATAAATATCACAAACCATAAAAGAGGGCGGAAAGAACCCTTCAGAAATCTGTCAAACATACCGGTAAGTTCAGCATTGTTTTTTCCCGCCAGGTTGCCTGTGATCGACTGGTAGAAATATTCGAGTGTCCAACCGGCAACTGTTGCATAAAAAGCAAGTATCATGAAGGCAGCCGCAACACCCATAAGTCCGATAAGGAACCATGGTTTTCCGGGTGCAAGCGCTTTGAATGCTCCATAAGGATTCCTCTGGGCCGCCCGTCCAATTATAAATTCTGATGTCATTACCGGAATACCTATAGCTATAATACATATCAAATAAACCAGCAGAAATGCTCCTCCCCCGTTTTCACCTGCCACATAAGGAAATCTCCAGATGTTTCCAAGACCTATCGCCGATCCTGCAACAGCAGCTACTACTGCAAACCTGCCTGAAAAACTATCCCTGGTGGTAATTGACTGATCATTCATATTAATAATTATTTTTATCTGGTTTCCAATGCTGATAATTGCTTTTATATTTGTAGAAACCGGCACGCAAGATAATAAACGAAATCTACTCCCCGCAACTGGCAATAATAAAAATTTTTAAAGACTCCTGATAAACTTCAACTCAACGCCCGGAGATATAAAATATGGACCGAATTAATTAAAAATGAACTGGATAATGTTCTGAAAAACTAATAACCGGAAAAATGAAAAACAAACTAAGGATTATATTTTTTATATTGCTGGCAACAGTAGTATTCACAGGATGCAAATTCAGCAGATCAACCGGGAAGGATCTTATTTCAGGACTAACAACTGCCGGGAAAGATCTCTCGTGCAATAATGTATATATTGCTGTTGACAATGATGAAACAAAAAGAAATACCTTCATCTACGGAGAGACTTTTGTCATTTTCTTTAACGACATCACCGGATTTGCAATTGAAAACGGGAATGTTTTTCCGGGGATGGAGATAATAATCAGGGAAAAGGATGGCGATACACTGATGAGGGCAGATGATCTTTATGAGGGATATACTGAAGGTATGAATTATTCACCGCTTAAGCTTTCCGCTGACCTGACTGTTGCATCTCCGCTGAGATCGAAAGGCAAATACACAATGATCGTCAATATCAGCGATAAAAAAGGAGACGGGACGTTCACAACAAGCTTCGATTTTAATGTTATCGAAAATGAAAACATCAAAGTGAAACCTTCAAATGTTACCTGTGATGAGGTTTACATTTTTTCACAGGGTAAGAATAAGGTTATAACTGATAATAAGATAGATTTTGAAGATAATATCTATGTGATTATCGAGGGATTAACAGGATTCAAAAAAGAAAACGGATATGTTTTTCCCGGACTTGAGATGAAAGCTGTTGATGCCCGGAATAATCTTGTTCTGGATTATGATGATCTGTTCGCCGGGTACAATGAAACAGGAATAGCTATATCGGATTTCACTTCAAGGGTATCTGCTCATTTTAAAATTACCGGCACTTTTTTCAATAATCCGCTGCATTGCGAACTTAAGGTATGGGATAAAAAAAGTAATGCTTCGATTATGGTAACTACAGATATGAACTTAAAATAATTCAGATAGTAACTATTTATAATAATCTACTATGAAAAAGACCATTTCACGCCGCAGGTTTGTAAATAAAACAATAGGTATGGGAGCAGGTGCGCTGGTCGTTCCGGCTCTTACCGGATTTTCTTTCCGGGAAAAGGGGAAAGGATTAAGACCTCTAATCATTACCAGTCACACAAATGAGACGGGCCGGAGAGCCATGGAAGCAGGATGGGAGATCCTGAAAAACGGAGGTTCCTCAGTTGATGCTGTTGAAAAGGCAGCCAATGTTATTGAGGTTGATCCTGAAGATACAAGTGTAGGCTACGGAGGATTGCCCAATGAAAGAGGTGTGGTTCAGCTTGATGCTTCATTCATGGATGGGAAGACCTATTCGGCGGGAGCAGTAGCATCGCTGGAAAATATAAAGACCCCTGCTTCAGTTGCAAGACTAGTTATGCAGCATACTGATCATGTGCTTCTTGTCGGGACCGGTGCCCTGGAATTCGCAAAAGTCTGGGGTTTTAAGGAGGAGAACCTGCTCACCGAAAAAGCTCGTAAAATATGGCTTCGCTGGAAAGAAGAGATGAGTCCTGCAGACGACTGGGGCGCTCCGGAACATCTCCAGAACCTGCAGAAGAAAGAGTCGTACCGGCATGATTTCCCTGATATTGAGCATCATTATGGTACAACAAACGTACTGGCTATTGATATAAACGGAGATATTGCAGGCTGCACAACCACGAGCGGTTTGAGCTTCAAACTTAACGGACGTGTGGGTGACTCGCCCATAATAGGGGCCGGGCTCTATGTTGACAATGAGGTTGGAGCAGCAGGTGCAACCGGCCGCGGTGAGGACGTAATAAAATCGTGTGCTTCATATTATATTGTACTCAGGATGAGCGAGGGATATACACCTCAGCAGGCCTGTGAAGATGCTCTTCAGATGATTGTTGACAGGTATAAAAAGGTTAATCCCAACTTTTATCCCAGTGAGAAATTCGTAGCTATAAACAAATACGGGGAAACAGGCTGTGCCACAATGAAGGGCAACCGAATTCCGCAGATGTCAGTCAGAACTGAGAAAGGATACTCAAAGTATGATGGTATTGTGGCGTTTCAGGGGAAATAGGCGCAGGGCACAGGGCACAGGGCACAGGGCACAGGGCGCAGGGCACAGGGCACAGGGCACAGGGCACAGGGCGCAGGGCACAGGGCACAGGGCACAGGGCACAGGGCACAGGGCACAGGGCGCAGAGCACAGGGCACAGGGCGCAGGGCACAGGGCACAGGGCACAGGGCGCAGAGCACAGGGCACAGGGCGCAGGGCACAGAGTAAAGGAGAGATTCACGAAAGTCAGCAACAGAAACCCGGAAAAAAGATTTGAGAGTTTCTTACGGTTATTCCTGTTCAGAAAATAGCAGATCAGGAAAATACCTTGAGAAATTCCCGGCAACATTACCAATGCAAAAATATCGAAGCGGGCTTCAAAACGCATAATATTTTTTTGATAAAGTAATAAAATTGTAAAATAATCATTTATTATTGCAGCATACCAACATTTTATACGTATTTATATATTATTAATACTCATCTAAAACTTAATCTATGAAAAGGATTTTTCTACACACTCCGGGGGCATTACTTATTTTATTTGTTTTACAGATTAATTTTGCTTCTGCCCAGGATAATCCGGCAATAAACGATTCTATCTATTCAAATGCTTTAAAAGAATGGCGGTCAATTAAGATCATCCTGCCTGAAAATTACCAGACCGAATCGTCTGAAGAATTTGAAGTTATATATCTGACTGACGGTGAATGGGTTGTGAATTTATTTCCATTTATATACAGATTTGCGAAAAATGAAGAATATGTTCCACCCGCAATAATTGTTGCTCTTCCGAATACCTATATAAATGGAGCAAATCAGCGTGACAGGGATTTCTTACCTGTACATGTTCCAAGTCCGGCAATATCCGGAGGCGCTGATAAATTTCTGGCATTTCTTAAAGATGAATTGATTCCTTATATCGACAAAGCCTACAGGACTAACGGGACGAACTCATTATACGGACACTCCTATGGAGGCGTATTTGTTATGTATACCATATTTACTGAACCTCAACTATTTGATATATATTATGCTACGGATCCTCCGCTTAGTTGGAATAATGATTTTGTTATCAGACTGGCTTCCGGGAAGCTGCAAGAGCTTCCTCCTGATAAAGTGCTATGGATTGCAGGCATAGAATCAACTTATAAAAATCAGGGAATCGATCGTATGGATTCTGTGTTGAAGCTTAAAGCACCGCAAAGCTTCAGGTGGAAAACAGCAACCTTCCCGAACGAAAAACATAATTCAGTAAGGCTAAAAGCGATGTATGACGGAATTAAATATTCATATTCAGGTTATCCGGGTGGCTCAATCACTTTTCATCCGATGAACGGAATTATATTAAAAGATATACCTGCAACTATCTATTTATCAAATAATTACACTGATCTCAGGTATGAAATGGATGGAACTGAACCTGACGAAACATCCCCGAAAGCCGGATCAACACTTATCCTGACGGGTCCCGCTCATCTGGTGTTCAAATCATTCTCCACAAGCGGTAAATATGATGTGACGGCCAAAGGTAATTTTGAACAGGGAGAAACATTACCGTCATTGTCCAAACCAAAAAAGATTGAAAGCGGAGGATTTAAATATTCATTTTATGAAGGAACATGGGATAAAATGCCGGATTTTAAGAAACTTAAACCATCACTGACCGGGATCACCGACAGCCTGTTCAGTCTTAAGAAACTTACTGCAAAAGCCGATTTTGCCTGCCTTTTTGAGGGTTATGTCGAGATCACAGAGGATGGATACTATCTCTGGGCTATCGGATCCAACGACGGATCCAGACTCTGGCTGGGCAATAAATTAATAATCGATAATGATGGAATTCACATTGATGAGAGTCTTAAATCATATATAATCCCTCTTAAAAAAGGATTCTACCCTGTCCGGCTTGAGTATTTCCAGAAAGATGAAAACCATAATCTCCAGTTTATTTACCTGGTTCCGGGCGCCGGTGAACCACGTTCTGTTCCTTTAAAATAT
>Ga0307432_1000940_pt1 | contig 19545 bp, 21 predicted proteins | sample SalMarWE160150MG_FD_202158 | JGI IMG/M metagenome (GOLD analysis project Ga0307432, IMG submission 202158) | Salt marsh sediment microbial communities from the Plum Island Ecosystem LTER, Massachusetts, United States - WE1603-150 | ecosystem: Environmental > Aquatic > Marine > Intertidal zone >...
AGGCGTTTTAAAACATTAAGCCACATCCTTACACTAATACCTTGTTTTCGGAGGGGAAAGTATCGATACAAAAGAAAAAAACAGATTAGCGGAAGAATTAACCAGGGTAATCGAGAACGCCAGGGAAGGCCACAAAGGATACCTTTGCGCTGCTCAAAATTATTATGGAATGTATCCGGACGAACCACTGGTTAACCTAAAATCCGAAGACGAATACATCGCTGACAGAATAATCGATTTCCTCGAGAAGAAAAAAACTAAAATAAACTCTTGACAAATGTTCCACAATTCATTAAAGTATAAAAAAGGGAGGAAACATGAGTTCAATTGCGTATTCAAAAAGGTTAATTAAAGAATATAAAGAAAAAGGATGGAGAATAGATAGAAAAAGCGATGTAAGTCTTTCTTTCCGCAGGGAAGCTCCCAGCCCTCATACCGTTGTGTCTAAGACGACGAAAAAAAACACAAAAAAAAGCTCAAGCAAAACCAAGTAAAAATCCGTATATAAGGTAGTTGTCGTCCTTGAAACTTCCAAGGAAAAATAAAATAAAAAGGTGGATAAGACTAGTTTCTCCGCTTGCTTTAACTGTTGTTGGAGTTTTCCTTTCTCTTTCAATAATGCCGGCAGATCTAGATTCGTATTTTTTTATCGGGGCTTCCTGGGGCTTAATCTGGTGTCTTTTAACTATTTTTGCTAATTTAGAAGAAAAGTACGATATTACGACTATCGAAAGAATATTATGGGACTTTTGGGATGAACTCAAAAAAGAGAATTTAGAAAAAGACCTCCGGTACACCGTATGGGTCCCTATACGGTGGGGAAGAGAATTACTCAAAATAACTGATTATACCCCCTCAGACAAAAAAGAAGCAAAGAAAAAAAAGAAACAAGTCCTTAACCCGGCTAAAGGGATAATAGGAAAATGCTATAGAACCAGAGAAAGCTGGTCGGAAACTATTTTAGTCCCACCGGGGGACAAAGAAAAATTTATGCAAATAATGATTGAGGAGTGGGGCTTCACAGAAGAAGAAGCAGAAAAACTCAAAGATGACCGAAGAGCATACCTGGCTTTTCCTGTAATAGGCGCAAATTATCAAATATTAGGAGTTTTCTACTGCGATTCTCCAAAAGGGGACAAATTTATTGACGATAAACTGATTTCGAAAATAAACGATTTTATTCCTACTCTGCGTGGATATCTTTACCCTAAAGATTAACAATCCTTATTCTTAATATACAAACCCGCATTGACGCTTCTCCCCCACAACCCACACCTAAACCACCCAAAAACGCAAAAATTCTCTCTAAAGCCAAATCCGGCCGAATTGGTGATATAATACCTTTTACCCTTGACATTCTCCGGATCTCCAATATATTGTCGATATAATACCGTTTCTCTATCTAATCGGTATTATGGAGGTTTTTTGAAAAATGGAAAGTAGGAAGAAAAAATTACCCGAGTTTTTATCCAAGGACGAGCAGTACGCTTTACTCAAACAACCGAACATGAGATATCCTACCGGAGAAAGAAATCATCTCATAATGAGATTAATGTTAAATGCCGGATTCAGGTTAAGTGAAGCGACAAACTTAAAATGGATCCACATCGATTTAATGAGCGGTAAGGTTATGGTCCGAGAAGGAAAAGGCGCGAAGGATCGAACTCTCTGGTTAAGCGAGAAAGATTTAATGTATTTAAAAAAATGGAAAGAGCGACAAATCGAAGTAACCGGCAAAAATCCGGAATGCGTCTTTACGACTTTAAAAGGCGAGCGACTCGACAACCGGTACGTCAGAGAAATGGTTTACAGGTGCACAGAGAAGGCAGGAATAAAAAAGAACGTATCTCCGCACACGTTGAGACACACTTTCGCGACCGACCTATATAAAGAATCTAAACACAATATAAGGCTTGTTCAAAAAGCCCTGGGCCATTCCGACCTGAGTACTACACAAATTTACACCCACCTGGAAGATGGAGACCTCGAAGACGCATTGAAAAATTTTAGGAGATAGAATTAAATTTATAAGGAGGAATTTATGTCTACAGTTAAAGAAATAGCAGAAAAATACGCAAATCAAATTAAAAAGGCTATAAAGAAAACAAAGATAGTTGACGGAGCTACTTCATACCACATCAAAGAAGCCTTCAAAGAAAATGATCCGCTACTTGAAACCTTCAAAGATATATACAGAGAAATTAATGATATTGTCTATGAGGGGACGGCAAGGGCTATAAGCGAAGAAGAAAAAAAAATAATTCTAACGAATACGGCTCAAATCTTAAATTATAGCGAACCTAATAATTTATATCGTTTAGTTAAAGAGGCTAACAACGAAAACGCAATAGAGTTTATTAATTATATAAGCCAATTTATTAACGATGTCGAAGGCGAAGAGTAATAATGAAAATACCATTTTGGGAAACACCGGCTTTTTGGATCTCTATAGTCTCTCTCTTGTTTGCTGTTATTGCCATAATTGTTTCTTGGAAAGCATCTAACAAAGCAAACCAAATTGCGACAGGAGAATCTGAAAGTAACTTAAGAAACTTAATAAGTCAAGCACGGCAACACATGGAAGATAGAGCATTACATATATCTGGCTTCTTAAAAGGGAGAAAAAGCAAAGATTTAAAACTCCAAGAGAAAAAAGTATTTGAGGGACTTTTAAAAGCATATAAATCTGCTGTTGAAGATTGGCTTAATGCCTATGAGGAAACTTGTGCTAGGTATCTAGACAACAAAATTGACAAAAAAAGATTTTGTAAAACATATAAAACGGAGATAAAAAATATTATAGAAGAGAACACTAAGGAAATTTATGAACTTATGCACCCAAAGGAAAAATCAAAATATAACTCAATATGGGAAGTCGATGAAGACCTCAAAAATAAAAAAGATAAAGCTTAATTGGTTTTTGCTCTACCGATTGGGAAAAGAACTCATCAAATACGCGAAGAACCGCCACAAACGACAAGGAGGCACTCATATAAGCCCCAGGAGGCGTTTCTCCGCTCCAATTCATAGAGGATTTACCCTTGATTTTGAGGGAAAATGCGTATATCCTCTATGGAATAGAGAAGCAAATTTCACTAAGGTATTTATATGATAAATGAATTTGAACTTCGCCTTTTATCAAACTATAAGGATATTATAACTGTTAACTTATCTTTCTTGGGTACAGTTATTGCCATTTTCTTCTCTTTGGTTTCTCTCCCTATTCAAAATATATTGGGACAATATTCTCAGGATCTAGTTAATAAACTTAAAGATGATAAATATTTTAAATGGTCATTAGTTATTTTTATTTTAGTCTTCCTCTATAATTTATTTCTACTTGTAGTAAAAGTTCATTTTTCGAGCATTATAATATCACTATTTTTTAGTGTTCTCTCTCTTCTCGTTTTTTGGCTTCTTATCAAAAGGATTTATGAGCTTTTGGATGTGAGAAATCAAATTAAACAAATTGCTGAGGATATAATAAAAGAAATGCCGTCTAAAATAATTGAAAGCGAAAGGGTAGAAGGGAACAACGTTGTTGAGGAAGTTATGTCTCTTATCTCTCCCCCTGAAATCGTTTCTATTGCTAAAGTCCCAAAATGTTTTGTTGATTGGATGATCTTAAAGACAACCTTAATTATAGATGTTGTACAGAAATCTATTAAAAAAGACAGCTATGAAATTGTTGAGGCGGGGTTTAAGGACGTTTTAGGAATTAGCAAGGAATATATAAAAATCCGAAAGAAGTATTCGGATATGGAAGATGAATTTCTTGACTATATTGTTATCAAACTTCGAGATTCAAATATGCTGGTTTCCGATTATTCGCATCCAAAAATAATGGAAACAATTGTACATATAACTGGAAATATTGCAAGGGAAATATTAAACATTAAAACATTTACGCGAAAGTTTGGTCAAAATTATATGCCTAATGATTTTCTATTTCTTTTGAGAGAAGTTATCTTGAGTAAATATAACTTACGAATGTCCTCATCTGCTGCTTATGATGCCTGTGATCAATACATCCAAGTTGTTATCCAATCGATTGAGGAAGGATATCCTACTTCTGGTGGTGCTTATATTGATATTCTTGGAAATATGAGCAACCAAACAATGGACTCGGGTCTGCTTGGCTCAGATTCTTTGTCTGAAAAAATCAATGAAAGCTTAGTTTTTTTACTTAATTATATTTTAAACAATCTTAGTAAGATAGAAAAGTCTATCGATAGACAAGTTTTATTGTCGATATTATTCGCAAAAATCAACAAGATTGTTTTAAACTATTTAAAAAAATACGGAGAAATTTTATTCAATAGCTCAATTGACCCCTTTATAAAAGTTTATCCTGGTTTAAATCTTTCGATGGTTTTAGGAGCATTTTTTAGAAACGGTAAAATGAAAAAAGAATTTTATGACGAAGTTATAGGGGAATTACTAAGATTCTTAAAGGATTTTTATGGAAGTATAGAATTGATTCAAAAAACAGGAAAAAAGGAAATCCTTGACATCGCTGTAAGTATAAGTTTTGTTTTGATCCGAAAGGTTGTAATTCTTGAAGGAGAAGCCAAGACGAAAACTTTGGAAATTTTAAGAGAGTATGCTTTTAGATTGATATACATGCCAATGGATCAATCCAAAACTGAAGAAAGAGAGCAGTTTATGTTCGACAATCAAATAATAGAAAGGTATTCTATGGTTTTGGGTCTAATGATAATGGAAAATAAAGACGATTTGTTTACAAATATAATACAAAGATGGACTGAACAATTTATAATTATGACGGATAAAAAGAAAGGGATTTTTTATCAATATTTAAAGATAATTGGAAGTTGGATATATAAGTTTGAAGGGAGTTCTGATTTACTTGAGAAAATAAAAAAAAGTTTATCCGACTATAAAGAAGAAGAACTGCTATTTTTTGCATTTGCAGATAAGGAACGTTGGCTTTATTCATTATTGACAGCTTCAACTATCGATGCGAGTTACGGGGACAAAGTGAATAGGGATTTATTCGATCCAAAAGACGTAAAAAATTTCGAGGAATTTTTAGCCAAGTAAAAAACTTTGGCTTTTATTAGATTAACTTATTCTATCCCGCTGAGAAAAAAGTTGTAGCCCTTTCCCCCCTCACTTCTACCCCAAAATAATCTTCTCAACCTCTTTTTTCGCTCCCTCTAAATTCTCTTTCGCTTCTTTCTGTAGCTGCTCGGCTCTCCTCATTCTATTTTTTACTTCTTCAGCGATTTTGTTCTGAACGATAAGAGGGGGAAGAGGGATTTTAATGGATTTTATTTGTTCAAAATTAATATTCGGTTGTGCAGAAGTAGTAAGCATTCTTTGAGTTTGTTTTAGACAGATACTAGAGTTGAGTATTGCTATCAAATAATTTTTATTTACCTTTTCTTTTACAACAATCTTAGAAATAGCTTGATTAATATTCGCCCTACCAAAATCTTCAGGCAATATTGTTGCTATTCCAATTGAACCAGCCATCGTGTAAAGTAATTCTCCACCATTTAATTGTGATCTCTTCATTCTTTTGTGAACATATTCGGAAATATAAGTTAATTTCCCTTTGATTCCATTAATAGAAATGTTTTGAACCTTTAAAAAAGGAATTCCTTCTTTCTCGTACGGATCTCCTCTCCATAATGGTGTTTCGCCTTTAGTAATAATATCAATTAAACTACCAAAAAGAACTGAATTTACGGACCTTAATTGGTTTTTTAATTCTATAAATTCAGGCTTATAATACAAAGGATCTATTCTTCCTTCAATTTCGTCAGAGTTAACGATATGAACCATTTTATCTTTTAATTCAGGTAACTTTATCCCTAATTTTCCAAGAACATAATCGTTTATAGAGTCTAAAAGTCTATTGCTCTCAGCTTCTTTGCGTTGTTTTTGAGAATAAGCGTTCTCCATTAATTGAACTATTTTCCCTTGGATGTCAATCTCAGGGACAGGAATTTTCACGGAATTTAGCAAACTTGAATTTACTCCAGATTGATTGTTCCAATTAGTGCAGATGGAAAAAAAGACTTTTTTCTTTTGATATAAGTTAAGCACTATCCAAAGGTATTTTGGTAATAGAACCCTTTTATTTGCTTTTATCCGAGTAATGTGGTTAGAACAGAAAAACTTCCCGTCAAGATTAAAGAAAGCCGTTTTCCCTACTAGGTCTTGACTGTTTGTGTTGTTAAATAGTATCTCTTCTTTTGTTAACAAATCTTCTTTTCTTGTATCTAAAAATTTAGGATTGACATAGATGTTTTTGTCAAAGATAAGCTGATCGTTTTCAGCAATGTTCGTCGGCCTGATTTGAATGATTCCCCTCTCGTTTATGGCTTGCTGTTTGTATCCCGCAGCAAAACCAGTTTTAATCAAGCTTGATACTTCTCCAATAGTTCTTATCTTATAAGACGATTTTTTGATTATTTTAAAAACATCCTGCGAATAATACAGAGGGTCTATTCTATTCTTAATCTCATCAGCGTAAACAGCAAAACATTCCATCTTTAACAACTCTTGTATGCTTTTGGACCTTTCTCAAACCTTCTATATTCTTTTAAAATCGTATCCAGGTCGTTGATTGCGTCTTTTCTGCCCGTTGCATCATAGCCGATATGTTCGGCAATTGCCATAAAGATAGGATAATTACTTGTTTTTTCTTTGTCTTTTTTCTTTCTTAAAAATACAAGAGAGGCTTTCACCCCCGCCCCGAAATGCGAAAAGGCGAATTGTGGTAAACTAACAACCGCCAAAATTTGAGCTTGCTCCATTAAAAAATCACGGACATACTGCAAAGAAGAATTCGTTAGAATCCCGTCCGGAAGAACGATCGCCATTTTTCCAGTACCGGGCCTTAAAAAAGCTAAACACCTTTCTATAAATAAAATTTCTGTCTTTTGGTTCTTTTTGCCTTTGCTTAACTCATATTTTTCTAAATAATTCTTTTCTGTAGATTTTACTATTGCCCCAAATGGCGGATTTGTCAAAAGAATGTCAAAATGATTTCCCTTAAACTCTTTGTGAATCTTTGTTATCTCATCGATGTTGCGGAGTGAGTCCGTGCTGATAACGTTTGTGTGTCCGTCGTCGTGGATTATCATGTTCATCTTGCATACTCGAGCAATCTGGTCGTTTATTTCTATTCCATAAAGGTTGTTCATGGCAAATTTATGCCAATGCTCCCACGCTTCTCTTTCGTCATAATTCGCTTCCGCGAATCCTTTTACCTTATCCATTGCGTTGAGTAGAAAACCGCCGGAACCACAGGCAGGGTCTATTATTAAATCGTCTCTCTCTGGGTTCATCATTTCAACGCAGAAAGAAATTATTTCCCTTGGGGTAAAAAACTGACCCATCTTTCCCTTAAAGAAATCTTCCATAAAACGCTCAAAGGCGATTCCTTTTGTGTCTAAATCGATTTTGTTTATCGCTAATCCTTGTAAATGCTCAACAACGCTATAAACCACTTTTGGATCTAATCGAATGTCATCCCTGAAAACTTCGGAGTCTTCTTTTTTTGCCTTCTGATAAATAGCGTTGATTCGTTTATAAATTTCATCGGCGGACTCATACGTTCCAATTTGGAACCTGTAAGTTTCTCCGTTTTTTGTCGTTTTTTCGTCTCTTAACTTACAGAAAAGGAGTTTTGAAACTTCATCGAAAGCGGCTGTGGGAGCTAACTTCCCACCCTGCCAGACTGTATCGTGGGATTTTTCTAATGCTCTAATTAATTCCTCTTTTGAGACCTCTTTTAAATCTTTTGTTTTTTCTCCCTTTATAAATTTATATTTGGGAGTCTTGCCGTATTTTTTCGGGATATCCGAAATTACATTCTTGTCTCTTTCGCTCGGTTTAAATCCAGCGACATCAAAAACCGTCCTGGTTGTACCGGCAACGACGGCCGCGAATTTTGACCTTAAACTATTAGCGTTGCCAAAAGCCTGCTCTATTGCTTGCTTAAATTCGGCATCCGTAATTCCGTCTTTTTTACATTCTACAACGAGATACTCTACTCCGGATTCATCATACACAACAATATCAGCTCTGTCTTCCGGCGTTCGTCTCGGAACGGAAACTTCAATATCAATGTTTTTTGCGGGATAGTTATAATCCAAAACGAGCTCGCAGAAATACGATGCTCTTATTTTCTCTTCCGGATTTTTAAAAGAAGTCGAATACTCTCTCTTGCATCGATAAGTGATTTTGGTCTCATTGGCTGAAACGGAAATAATTTCTTTTTCTATTCCTCTGTGTATATTTTTCATAAATATTGATTTGTGATTATCTTTAGCCATCTATAACCTCTTTATTATAATTTTGTTACATGTAAATATCTACGAATCCTCTTTCGATTTAACTTTATATATGAAAAGTTTTCTGCTTTTATTGGGGTGATCATCCTGATTATCTTACCATATTTCTTATCTCATGTCAAGTGTTACGGAAAGACAAATAAAACCCCTTGACACCTCCCCCACTTTTAAGGTATACTGAAAAGAAAAGGAGGTTGGTATGGGGTTAAAGGATCCTCAAAATACTCGCACTGAACCTAAAGGTGAAAGTGTAGCATTAGGTTGTCTTAGTGGTTGGGGGTTAGCAATAATATTAATTACAATTGGAGGACTTCTATGTTTGACTGGTATTGGAGCTATTCTTGGAATACCTATGATAATTGCAGGGTTACTTTCACCGTTTGCCGGTGCTCTTTTAGGATTATCGTCTATCAAAGGTTCTTGTCCTTATTGTGGGCATGAAGTTTCTTGCAGTAGCAAAACCCCGGGTGTTACTTGCCCGGCTTGCAAAAAACGAATTATTGTGAAGGAAAAAAAATTTTATAAAGTTGATTAAGCAAACCTTTGACTTCTCCCCCACATTTGAACTATACTGGAAAGAAGGTTAAAATCTCAAAAAAAACAAGAAAAGAACACGATAAAAAAGGAAAGATACAAAGGACAGATAATCACGGCAAGTATCCCTACCCGCCTAAAGGATAACAGAGCCTATAAATTAGGGGAAGGTAGTATTTTTAAAAGGTTGTAGTTAACCCTACTCCATACTGTTCGCCTTCGTTAAAGTTAGGAGCACCAGATCCTTTTTCATAACTAAAATCGATTGAAGTTTTTGAATTTATAAGGATTGAAAAGGCACCCAAAATATTATAATATGTTTCATTATTGAGCATATCAAACCAAGTTGTAGCGCTTCCTTTAACTCCAACTCCGAAGCCATTATCTGATAGAACTAATGTCGGCACATATTCTACCCTCATTTTCAATCTGAAAATTGCATCATCAGGATTCTCCGCGCTCTCATCTACATCTCCTCCCGAATCCATTACTTGAATAGAGTCTATTACACTAAATTTATATCCAACTTGTATAAAGCCACCCACACGTGAATCACGAAGTAATGTCTTAATAAAGACTGATTTGTTTTTAAAATTTTCTCCTTGTGTTAAATTCCGATAATAAGGGACATAACCAAATTCAAAAATACCATTTATATTGTTAAAAGTCTTATCCGTTTCAATGCCTAACGAAAAAGGTAAAACATGAATAAATTTATCAAATTGTAGCACCGGAGTTCCATCAGGTAAAGTTGTGCTCTTAGAAAACTGCATCAATCCCGTATATTTTGCAACTATACCATTGAACGCATCCCCTGAACCTAATTTTAAATCAATGTCAGGTGTGTATGAAATTGTTCCATTCTTTAAAGGATAGAATCCTCCGGAAATTACCTCTTCATATTTTAAAACAAAATCTAATGCTTGTTTTTCTGCTTCTGTTTTAGCGTACCCAATTGAAGTCCTGAAAGGAGTTTGTTGAGCAAACAAAATATTATTGGAAGCTATCAACAATGTCATTATAATTAAATATTTTCTCATACAATATTCTCCTTTTTAATAAATTTCATTAGCTAACTCTTCCACTGTTTTATCCATCCACCCCATTGGCCAAGCTTTAATTTGATGGTTCTTTTTGTATAAAGTCCATCTTACAGCATCTTTATACATCCTTTTAGAGTTTGCAGGGCCAAACCCATCATCTTCACTTAGTACATCTTTATGTACTGTCGAGTCAGATATTTCAACTTCTTCATCGTTAAATGAAGTTAAATAATACTTCATGGCATTTTTTAATTGTTCTTTTTTAATCATAAGAACCTCCTTTTTTTGATACTAATATTATACGAGAATATTCCAAAATGTCAAACACTTTTCCGACTAAAGACCAAATAACCCCTCGACAACTCCCTCAGGTCTCCCCTACTTAAACCTCAAAAGTGGATGACAGGTGGGGAAAGATTCTTCTGGTCGCCGCGTGATCCAGCTGCAAAATCCGGCCAAAGTGGGGCGTAGGTGGGGAACGTATCTCCGATATCAGTCTCCGGCAGCTGCGGAAATAACCATAAAGTGGTGGACAAAAAAAGTGGCAGGAGCAAAAACTCCCGCCGGAGATATGAGCCTTAGTCGGCTCAGTATAAAAAAACTAAGTATTGTTTATAATATGCAGCCCTTTTTCTCCCCTGTCAAGTGTGAGAGAATCATCAGTTCTTACTTTGAAATCAAGTTTTTACCTTTACCATTGCTAAACCCTCTGAAAAAATCCCTGCTTCATCAAATTTTGATTCAACTACCATCCTTCCCGCTTTATCGATGTAACCCCACTTATCACCCACCTTCACCATTGCCAAACCTTCATAAAAATCCCAAGCCTCATCAAAAAATTGCGGTTCAATCACTACTTTACCCGTCTTATCGATGTATCCGTATTTGGCGCCTAACAGCGCAAAAGATATAAACAACAATAACAATTTCCTCATAACCCCTCCTTTATTGTTTATAATATTAAAAAAACTTTTTTTCTTTTGTCAAACACAATCCGCTAACCCCACAAATCCTATAAACTCTACGAACCAACAAATACAAAGAACTTACTATCTCCCAGATTCTGTATGTATTTATTCAATGTTTTAAAGTTTCTGATTGCTTCCCCCTATCGTTCCCTTTATCGTTGAAAATGATATTTACATTAGGTTCCTTAAAATCGACGGGTTTGGAAGGAATAATCCTGCCCCTGACCTTTGCCCTAATTTCTATTTTCGTTTTCCCGAGAAGCTCTCTGAAAGATTTAACGTTCTGGTACTTTATAAAACTTTTGTTGGAGACATCTATCCGTAGATTTTTAATGCTGTTTTCCCGTATCTCTGGATTTATATTCCCTTGAAAAACCCCTTGTATTAAGAATTTGGTATCTCCTTTCCCGGTGAATATAATATCCGGATGTTTATCCAACAGTACAGTCTTCCCGTAATTATGAACAGAAACAGGAATATCCAGAACTTCAATATTAGGTGTTTTCGTCAGAACCATTTCTCTGTTTATCCTAATGTCAAAGTCTGTCTCTTTTACACGAGGGGTTACAATATAAACTATGAAGAGAAGTATAAGAGTACCCCCAGATATAATCATTGGCAACCAGTCACGCCAACTTTTTTCCTTCTTCAGTGCTTTGCTCAGCTTTTCAAAAAACTCATCGGGAAAATCAATTTTAATTCTCTTATTCATTATTTAACACTCTATAAGTTATTTTCTGTAAAGTACACTCTGTTCCATTATCGCATTCTATATCCTTCCAATTGTTCACTTCAAGAACTTCTCCCGGGATGGATACTAGTCCATTTTCCTGGCATGGTAGGACATCTACGAAAAAATAGCCGGGGTACGAAGGATCTATTTTATAGTATATGCCAAGAATTTCTCTTCTTTTAGGCTCGGCTGCCGATTCCGTAACCAATACCCTGACAGAGTTTCCTCTTGTATCTCCAAGCAATATAAATTTCTCTATAGAGAACTTGCTCTGAAACTTATCTATTTCCGGTGTAAGTATCTCGCCTTTACTTACAAGTTTACTCTCAAGTTTAGCAATCTCTTGTTCAAGGGTACTAATTTCTAACTGAAGGGCCTCAATTTGCGCTTTCAATTCTTGTTCCTGTTCGGTGTATTTCTGTATCAATTCTATAGCTTCTTCAAGCTTTAGCTCCCTTTCCTCTTGAGCATAAATAGCCAGTGAAAAACTTGCAAGCAAGACAAGTACTACTGTCAGAAAATATCTTTTCTTTTTACCCCTCCTTATTTTTTTATAATCATACAAATATTTCAATCTCAAAAAAATCACCTCACAAACATAACCTTCGTAGAAGCCTCTTCCACTCCCGCCTCAATCTTCAGAAAATAAATCCCGGACGACAATTTCTCTCCTGACGCTCCCCTACCATCCCAGCTAACAGAATGAACGCCGGAAGCCTGTCTCCCCGAATAAAGGTCTCTCACCTTTTGCCCCAGCATGTTATAAATTGAGACATTCACATTAGTCGCATTTGCCAGCTCATATCGAACAATTGTTTCACTGGTAAAAGGATTCGGGTCAGCTTGAGATAAGGTAAACAAATTAGAAGGTATCTCTTCCTCAATTCCACTCCCTTCGGGTTTTATCTTTATTAGGTAGATATCCAAATTACCATTGTAATCTGTATATCCAGCAACAACATATCCTCCATCACTAGTCTGTCGAACACACCCTACATTATCCAGTGAATCAGTTCCATATGTTCCCGTCCAGAGAGTATCTCCGATGGAATCCGTCTTGATAAGATAGATATCATCATAACCCCACCCAATGGTAATTGCTCCTATTCCAATGATATATCCTTTATCATCGGTCTGTTGGACCGACAAGGCAATATCTTCTTGATCGGTTTCTCCAAATGTCTTCGTCCATAAAGTGTCTCCCATAGAGTCTATCTTAATTACATAAGCATTGCGGTCTCTACTACTATAGGACTCTACACCTCCCCCCGCAATATAACCTCCATCGAAAGTCTGCTGAACCGAAAACCCATCGTCATATTCTTCGCCTCCAAATGTCCTTGTCCAGAGAGTATCTCCGATAAAATCCGTCTTGATAAGATAAATATCAAAGTCTCCTGCACCGTAAGATTCAGTAGTCCCAGCGACAATATATCCACCATCGGTCGTCTGCTGAAAAGAAGAAATCCCATCATAACCATTACCTCCGTATGTCTTGACCCAGAGCGAGTCCCCCGAACTATCCGTTTTCATCAAATAAGAATCGGAATAATCTGTTCCATTGGGATTAAAACTTCCCGCAATAATATACCCCCCATCAAATGTTTGCTGAGCTATAGCTCCGACGACAGAATCCAGACAGTAGGTTTTTGCCCATAAAGAATCTCCCAGAGAATCAGTTCTTAGAAGATATACATTACCATTTTTGGCACCTCCTATAATAAAGCCTTTATCAATTGTTTGCTGAGCAGGGCCTCCGGCAAAAGAAAAAGATTTAGCCCATAAAGAATCTCCTGAAGAATTTACTTTTATTAAATAAGTAAGATTTGTCCGTGTGTTTCCTGTAACAATGTATCCTTTATCTGCAGTCTCTTGAACTGAATTGCCGAAAGTATAATCAGCACTTTTGAAGATTCTTGTCCATGCGGTATCAGGAGCCTGCGCAAATAAACAAACACTCACAAAAAATAAAACAGTTAAAATGCTAGTAATTCTTGATAAATACTTCACACAACCTCCCTCTTGATTGCTGTTTATTTACTAATCAAAAGATGCAATTTTTTCATAGGTGACCACGGTAATACTAATTTGAAATCTACTTAATACGTGCGTCTCTTTGCACAATACCGCTATATATGCCACCTCCTAATATAGGTGAATCCGGATCCATAAACCATATAGTATACCCTGATGTAGACAACATTTTATTCCCAGAACTACCATAAAAGGCATAACTCCCATCTGTATTTGTGACTGTAGTTCCTAAATGCTCTCCTGGAGAATATTGTTTCGTTGTGGTGTTATACTGAGGTCTGCATACATATACTGTTTGGTTTCCAAAAGGGGTTACCCCATCCTCCCTATATATCTTCCCATGAAGTATTTGTTTATACATAGAGGGCTCTAATTGATGATCTGGTACAGTCGTTGTTTTTTGGGCTTCAACGATTGCCGATTTAATATCTGAAGAATAGTCATAGTTTCCTGGTGGTATTGATGCACTAACATTGTAACTGCCCGTGGGTATTTGATCAATTGCGTATATTCCCCCCTGAAGAGACGAGGTCGAAAAATCAGTTCCTTCTATCTGTACGATTGCACCCTCAAACGGAGTCCATACTATAGTATTATTTTCAACAGTGGCTACTGTAACTTTACCCGTTATCATGCCTGTTCTTGTAATATCATGCTCGAGTTTAAGATCTCCATCTACAGTTGTTGTAAGGTCACAACTATTGATTAAAAAAATAGTGAGAACACTAACAATAATAAAAACGCCGTTTTTAATTATAATTCCCTTGATCATTATTTTACACCTCATTTTTACCTCCTTTTATAATATCATACGAGTATATTCCAAATTGTCAATAATTTTTCTATCTAAAGACGAAAAAACCCTTTGCTCTCTCCCCCACATCAGTGGGGAAAGATTCCTCATCTCTGTCAAGTCCAACAAAAAAGGCAGGAGCAAAAACTCCCGCCTCTGGGTATGTACGAAAAAACTAAGTATTGTAGTAGCTTACAATGATGCAGTCCTTTTCTTATCCTGTCAAGTGTGCAACAAAAACAAAATGAACCCTTGACATCTCCCCCACTTTTAAGGTATACTGTAGAAAAAGGAGGTAATTTATGTTTTTCGTTTTAGCGATACTATCACTAGTCCCTTTTTGGGCTTCTCCTGAAAGATATTTAAAAGAGGCGGAAAAAGAAAAGAAAGAGTTAAGAAGAGAAAACGCTATTTATTATTATCGAAAATGTATCAGCAAATCCCCAAATTACGAATTAAGGGATAGCGTGTACCTCGCTTTATTGGATCTTTATGAAGAAATGGGAAAAAATTCTTTATTCCTCAATACAATAGATGAGTTTTGCGAAGAAAACACGGAATCTAATTTTATTCCAATTTTACTTTACAAAAAGGCTCAATTTTTCGATAAAGAATATGCGTTGCCTCATAGTGAACCCTTAAAGGCAGAAAGCTTATACAATGTAATAATAAACGATTTTGGGAAAGCCCCTATTGCTAAAAAGGCAATAGAAAGAAAAGCATATTTGAATGAGACAATTTCTCTCCCCGTTGGGAAAGTATATAAGTGTGCAGTTTGCGACAAACTCCTTAAAGCTGATAAAATACTAAAAGTAAAACGTAAAGATAAGTCGGAGTATCTAAAAAAATATTCTACTGAGGAAATCAAAAAAGACAGATGTTATGAACATCAACTTATAAAAGTGAAAACAAAAGTAATAACCACATGTCCGGAATGTGGGAGAAAGAAAACCGAAATAAAAATTAAAGAATGTATGAGAGGAGAAAGATCTAAATATTTTGTAGAAAATATAGAATCACTATGTGAGGATTGCCAAATTTTGAATATAAATCAACCAAACTTTGATCTAGTTTACAATTATGCTAAAGAACGTTTTGAGGCAGGAATGTCTTCTGATCTTGCGATAGGGGAATATAAAGGTGTAACAATAAATTGGGGAGCAAAGGTAGGATATATCTGTTGGGCTTTTGACTCTCATCCCGTAATGTTTAAAAGAGGTAAAAATAAAGAATTTATAGGTTATCTTTCGCCTAATATTGATAGATTGGGAATTTTAAGTTATTGCCAGAAAAAAGAAGGAAAGTCTGTAATTGTCAAAGGTATTATCGCGGGCGTTGTCGAAATACCTGAGTTTACCATAGTCATAACATTAACTTCCGTTCACTGACCAAAGGAGGCTTTATGCAAATAACAATAAAAGACAGCAAAGAAGGAAAATACGAAATAGAGATTGTTTTTCGAATTGAAGAAGAAAAAGAAAATACAAAAAAGGCTAAGACATTCGATGCATTGCAAAGTAACGAAAAGGTCGTTGAAAAAACCAAAGGGTTTTATATTTCTTCGGAAGACTCTGATAAAGTGCTTGCTATCCTTATAGGAATCTTAAATGCAATGGGAGTCTTAAAAACAGAGAAAGATTTTATAGATATAAATTTTAAAGATAAAGAATCTAAATCCAGAATAGGCGAATACTATAAAAAGTTTTGGGTCTGCTACAAGCCAAAACAAAAAAGTAACCAATGAAAGAACTCTCAATAAAAGAAAGAAGGCAAACATAAGGAGCTATTTTAAATGAGCGATAAATTAGACATTACTGGTACATGGAAACAGAAGAAAAATTTTTTGGGGTCCCACTCTGGTTTTATTAAAGATAATTTGTTTTTGTTTATACCACCCCTACTTCCGGGACATTCCAGTTCACCCCTACTTCTTCTTAAAGAGGATTGGAGAATTACAGCATTGGATACACTTGAGAAAGGAACGAACCCTAATCAGACAGTCTGGACATTTAATTTTGGTAAAACGGATTATAAACTTGAATACTTTAGAGAGAAAAAAGAAATCAAAATCAGTAAAAAATTTAAAGAACAACTAAGGAGGTAATTATGCCTAAATGTCCAAACTGTGGAGCCATATATGAAGAAGGGACAAATTATTGTCCTGAATGTGGCCAACCAATAGAATCGGAAGAAAAGGAAAAAGTTGAAGAAAGCGAGAAACGGAAATCAAAAAAGAAAAAAGGATTAGGGGGGTTGGGAAAATTCGCAATATTTATAATGGTGGTTGGTTTTTTCGTCGCTTTCATTTCTTACCGGGTAGACAATAACAGAGTTTTACTATGGGGTGTAGAAGCATTTGTTGTAGGATTGTCTATTTTTATAGCTGTTAAATGGAAAAGTAAGAAAGTATACATAACTGCCGGGAGTCTACTTGGAGCCTTAGTTTTATTCAATTTAGGGTTATATTTATGGCAACATAGGAGTATTGAAATAGAAAAAATAAACGAAGTAAAGTGTGAATTTTGCGATAGAATAGTAAAGTCTGACACGAGCATTATTACAAAGACATATATAAAAGTAAAGGATAAAAACTACATATTATATAGTAGAGATACAGTGTGTGATTCATGTAGAAATTCAGCGGAAGGGATATTTAATAAAGGAAAAAGTGAATATTGGCAAGGAGATTATGATAATGCTTTAATTAAATTCAGAGCGGCAAGCCAGAGACAATATCGGCAGGCGAACGAATGGATAGATAAAACTAAGGAAGTAAAACAAAAGAAGGAAGAAAGAGAGAGAAAACAGAGGTTGGCAGAAAAGAAAATAAGAGAACAAGAAGAAAGACAAAGAGAAACAGCAAGAGAAAACAAGCTAAAAAATGCAATCCAGGAACTCAAAAACAAGGGACTTATTTATAAAATAGAAAAATATCCTGATGGATGTGATGTATATGTAAGTACTGATTATTACGCTTTAACTATTGACAACAAAAAACAGTTGGCAAGAGGTATATGGACTTATTACAGGATAAGGAAAGATCCTGATATGGTAATGGTTATTATATATGACAAATATAGTGGTAAGAAAATAGGAAAGTACACAAAATATGGATACGAATCTTATTAGAAAAGTTAGTAAGGCAGGAAAAAAAACAAAGCCAAGAGAAAACTGACAATTTTCATAAAACACCCTATAAAAAAGGCAGGAGGTAAAAAGTCGATAAAACATTCCCCTACTAAAGCCAAAGCTGTAAATGTTGCAAGAGAAATAAGCAAAAAACAAAAGACCGAATTAGTGATCCACGATAAAAAAGGAAAGATACAAAGAAAAGACAGTCACGGTAACGACCCGTATCCACCTAAAGGCTAATGCGAATTTCCCCGCAACAGCGGATGAACTAACACACCACCCTTCCTTTCATCAATTTTTACTCATCTACCAAAAGATGGCAGAAGAGTAAAAGTTGCCCCCAAACAACTCTTATTCCAAACATTGAATAACGGTTGCTTAGATCATCCGCCTACCCCTTCAAAAAACACACCCAAACAAAACTTAAAAAACCCCCCTCAATACCAATTGACCTTTACTCAGATAAAATCCAAGTAAAAGTCTCCACTCCTCAACTATTATTCCGCAAAAACAGAATAAAAGTTGCTTCTTCAAGTTTTGTTTCTCTACCCTACAGTGAACCCCATAGGAATCCTCAGTTTCGAGACGCTTTTCCAAGACCTCTCACCTTCGTCAGATACCCTCATATCGGAATCTCGTTTACTTCATTCCACTACTCACTTCGTCCCTCGTTCGCTTAACGTTCCAATCATAAAGGATATTTCTGTCCTATTCCCGCAAACCTCAAAAGTGGATGACAGGTGGGGGAAGATTCCTCTGGCCGCCCAGTGATCCAGCTGCCAAATCCGGCCAAAGTGGGGCGTAGGTGGGGAACGCATCTCCGATATTCCCTGCCGGCAACTGCCAAAACAAGCATAAAGTGGGGTACAAAAACAAAGGCGAGAGCTTTACACTCCCGCCGGAGATATGAGCCTTAATCGGCTCAGTATAAAAAAACTAAGTATTAACTTACCATTTTTCAAATTTAAAGTTATCAACCCAGCTTTTAGCTACAATTCCTGATGATCCTGAAGTTATTTTTGTTAAGGCCCCTACATATAGATTCTCATCTACAATCTCATCTATGTTTCCTTGCCACAGTAAGTTACTGTCGCGATAAAAGGAATAAATTTCATTCTCTCTAACAATTCTAAATGTATGATTCTGACCCTCTGGGGTTATTTCCTCACTATATATTCTAGTCTCTCCATTATGTTTAACAACAGCTATTGACATACCATTGGGTGATGAATAATAACTGAGTCCAAAAACCACAAAATAGCTTGTAGAATCGAGTTCACTAGGTTTAGTAGATAAAACAAGACCAGTATTCCATTCCGATATTCTATTCGTAGTAATTTCTACTTCAAAATTCTCATTAGGCTGAATTAAAGAGTATCTGTTGTTTCGGAAATAATTCCAACTATATCCACCAGAGGCTTGGATTATTAATCTCTCATTTGCTGCATCATAGCTTGTAGAAAAAGTAGGATAAATCCCTCTATTTCTATAAAGTAAGTAACCTTGATAATCAGCACTTGTGTTTGTTGAAAAATCGTCATAGAATGTTATGCTCTTTGCTCTTGCAAGTTCCCACTCCTTTGAATATATAGACCCTCCCCACATCACATTCCAAGCTAAAACTTCAAACTTAACACCTCCACTTACATCAAAACCCGCATAAAGAGACCACCAAGGGTTTAACTCCGGGTTAACTTCAATTCTTCCATATCCTTTCATTTCCGCATACGGCCCTATTAATTCGTAAATTTGCAGGGATATTTCAGGCACAACGGCATAAATCTCTGCTTCTCCGGATAAAGAAACAGTTGGTGTAGAATAACTAAAACTTTTCTTGTAATCTGAAAAAGGTTCCCATCCTTGACTTTTATTATAAATAATACCGCCTATTATTGTGTCATTTTTTTGAATAGAAGTACTAACTGAGGCTTGAACATTTAAATTTGCTCCAATATATAAATCCACATGAGGAGTTATC
>Ga0307432_1000942_pt1 | contig 19531 bp, 18 predicted proteins | sample SalMarWE160150MG_FD_202158 | JGI IMG/M metagenome (GOLD analysis project Ga0307432, IMG submission 202158) | Salt marsh sediment microbial communities from the Plum Island Ecosystem LTER, Massachusetts, United States - WE1603-150 | ecosystem: Environmental > Aquatic > Marine > Intertidal zone >...
TCCTGTTGTTTTTGCTGCCGTTAACAATCAATACGGTATGACCGGACAGCAAAGAGGTGAGGTTACGGGAATAGAGTTTTTGGCAAAGAGGAGCTTTGGCTATAATAAAGAAGGAATGCATGCTGAAATTATTAATGGAATGGATGTGCTTGCGGTTAGAGATGCAACCGAAAGAGCAGTAGAGCTGGTAAGAAGTGGTAAGGGTCCTGTTTTTTTGGAATTTTGGTGTTATAGGTTTAAGGGGCATAATGTGAAGGACAGGCTGGAAAGACCCGAGGATGAAACCTACCGTGCCTTAAAGGAGCTTGAGGCATGGCAGAAAATAGATCCTCTCAAAACCTTTTCTAAAGAATTGATAAAAGAAAAAATTATTACCCCAGAGGAGCTTGAGAAGTGTGAAAAGGAAAGCAGGGCTCGAAATGAGAGTATGGCGGCTAAGGCGGCTGAGGCAAAGAGCCCTGATCCAAAGAAAATTTATTTTGGTCTCTTTAGTCATACAAACTCGAGTGAAGTTCCTGAAAAGTTCAGAACCTCTCCCATCTTAAAGAAGCCAGAGTTCTTAAAAAGAGATCCTGATGTTGAAATTACCTATGGGGAAGCGGTAACGGAGGCCTTATTCCAGGAGATGAGGCGAGACAGAAGAGTCCTTCTCTGGGGAGAGGATATTGCTGACTACGGAGGTGCATATGGGGCTACCAAGGGACTCCTTGAGATTTTTGGAAGGGAACGCATTTTTAATACTGCCATCTCAGAGGCAGCCATTATAGGAAGCGGAGCTGGGGCAGCCTTGAGGGGCTTAAGGCCCGTAGTAGAGATAATGTATATTGACTTTATCTTGCAAGCTTTGGATCAGCTTGGAAATCAAGCGGCAAAATGGAAATATATGTCTGGTGGTCAGGCAATCCTGCCTTTGACTATACGCACTACCATTGGTGGAGGCAAAGGGTATGCTGGTCAGCACTCACAGAGCCTGGAAGCTATACTTGCTCATCTACCGGGATTGAAAATTGCTGCTCCTTCAGATGCCTATGATGCAAAGGGAATGCTAGCATCTTCTATAAGAGACGATAATCTGGTAGTATTTATTGAACATCAGAATCTTTACCGAGAACCTTTAGCTAAAAGTAAGGTTCCCAAGGAAGAGTATCTGATTCCTCTGGGAAAGGCTAAGATTAAAAGAGAGGCTGATCCTTCTAAGGAGAGTGTGACCTTAGCTTGCTGGTTATCTATGGTACCTATAGCCTTAAAAGCTGCAGAAAAATTATCAGAGGAAGATATCGAAGTAGAAGTAATTGATATTCGCTCGTTATACCCTCTTGATATAGATACTATAGTAGAATCTATCCAGAAGACGGGTAGAGGTGCCATAGTCCACCAGGCTGTTCAATTTATGGGTTTTGGAGCAGAGATAGGGATGGAAATCCAGGAAAAAGCCTTTGACTATCTGGATGCCCCAATACTCCGGATAGCAGCTCCAAACACACCTCCACCCGCATCTTCGGTTTTGGAAAAGGCATTTTTGCCCAGTGAAAAAGATGTTATCGCCGGAATAAAGGAGCTTGTCCGGTAGAGACATTTTAGCTTGATGGGTTTTGTTGCCAAAAATTTAGTTTTAGCCTATAATTAAATGTGAGGTGAATTATGCCCAAAAGGCAGGAAAAACAATCTAAGCAACTTAAATCTTTATCGCGCTTGGAGTTAATTAAGCAAATTGAAAAAGATCGCAATTCTGCGGTGATTTGTTATATTACTGGCGATAGAGATAAATTCACTACAAAAATTGGAGATGATGTAATTCCAATTCTTTTTAGACACCTTGAATTGATTGGCAATAAAGATAGTATTGATTTGCTACTTTACACTCGTGGTGGGGATATGGTTGTGCCGATTAGAATTGTGAAGATCATGAGAAGCTTTTGCAGAAAGTTTAGCATTTTGATCCCTTACAGAGCACATAGCGCAGGGACGCTTATTGCTCTTGGAGCTGATGAAATTGTGATGACTAAATTAGGTGAGTTAACACCAGTTGATCCCACGGCAGAAAAACATCCTTTCAACCCTAGAAATCTTTCTAACCCAAAAGAAATGTTGCCCATAAGCGTTGAAGATGTGCGTTCTTATATTCTATTTGCTAAAGAAGAATTAAAAGCAAAAGATGAGGAACTATTAGGCCTTTATTCAAGAATGACAAATCAAACTTATCATAGTCCTTCACATTTACACTCTCTTGCTTTGGGTAATGTTTATAGAGCACAAAGAATGATTAGAATATTGTCAGAAAGATTGTTGAGTCTGCATATGGATACTGAAAAAGAGAGTAATAAAAAAACCATAGAAAAAATTGTTAATGAAATTACGAGTGATATATGTATACACAACTATCCTATTTATAGAGATGAAGCAAAAACAATAGGGCTTAATGTCGTTATCCCTAATGACAAGTTAGAAAAAATCTTGTGGAATTTATATGAGAAATATGCTGAAGATATGGAACTCAGAAAACAATTCAATCCTCTGGAAATTTTAGGACAAGAAAATACTAAAAATATAAAATATGCAGCAGCCCACATTGAAAGTATAAAGGCACAAGATACTTTTTATTACGATATTCGTCTAAATAAAATCAGTGAACCCCAAGCTCCAGGGCAACCACCGTTGCCGAGAGTAAATGTAAATGTGGCTGGTTTTGCATGGGAGAAAATGAGGTAAAATCATGGAAGGAACCTTTTCTTTGCAAGACCAAGATATTTTTTCAACGCAAACTCTTGAGAAAGGGGAAACTTTGGATTATGGTTTTGCGCAAGAGAAACTCTTTAAAGACCCCTCACTTTTTGGAGATCTCTCAGATGAATATTTACGATTTTTCATTACTCGCTGGGAATTCAAGCCATCTTTACCAGTTCAACCAAAACCTCAGAGGCTTTCGGGGGAAAAGGGGGACATTCGAATAGCACCCGATCGATCAGAAGAAATAAAGATTATTCAAATAGCTAAGCAATGGCATCGGGTGCACCTCAAAGGAATACTGAAAGAGTACGAAGGTAAATACATTGCCATTATCCTTAATCCCATGAAAGGAATACACACTCCACTCAAAGAAGCAATTATAGGCTCAGCAAAAGATTTCCACAGATTGGCCTCAAAAGTGTATGGGAGATACGGATATAAAACTATTTATATGCCATTTGTTACAAAAAGTCTTGTCAAAAGGGAATTCCAAATACCAACACCGCTATGGATAAAAAGAAAATAAGAAAGACGCCATTTCCCTACAGAATGATTAGTTATGGTGAGCCCCTAGCTCCCGCTCTTAACATCGATGTTATTGCTAATAATATTGAAAAAAAAGGAGTGTTAGCCCTTTTGGACAGTGGAGCAAGTATTACTCTTATTCCACAAAGTATTATAGAGGAAATTCAACCTTCGATTGTCGATGTTCCTGTTCGTTTCGGTTTTACGGGTGGAGAGGTAGAAAGCTTACTCTATGCGTTAAAGATCAGGATTCCAAAAGTGGGAACCTGGTATGTAGAGGTTGTAGGGTACGCCGGACTAAGTTATGCATTAATTGGTAGAGACGTGCTTAATAAGTGGTCATTGTTTTTGAAAGGACGCAGTAAAATCTTTGAGATTAGCTAATTGTATTGCTTGGCGACCAATCGCCCGCTTTGCGGGTGTTAGTGAAGATAGGCAAATTTTATCTTCGTCCAAAATTACCCAAAAAGAAGTGGGTGAGAAAAAGAATTTTGTTTTTCTTCCTGTTTCGCCCAAAAAGGACGATACTCGACATTTTATAAAAATGTTATAAAATGATTATGATGGGAAAAGAGTTTTTCACCATCATGAAGGAGGCAAACTATGATTAGACAGGTCAAGACAACTCTTCGTTGTAGCTGGTGTTTGAGTGAGGCCCCAACTTTGATAACCTACATCGGGGATTCTATCGTTAAGATGGAGTGTCAGAGCTGTGGGCACATATATAGAATATCTGAAGCATCCCTTTATTCATCTATACTTTCCCAGTGGGAAACAAGAGCCTTAACCAAGCCCTTGAGACTGGCCAAAGAGATAAAAAACCATCCCTCTCGCTTTGTGTTGAGCTTTCCCTTTAGAGTTCTTACTAAACCCTTGAGGGTGACCAAAGAGCTGGCACAGACATACATTAAGTCCTGAAAATCGATTGGTAAGAGGCTAGATAATTTGGAGATAACCCTCAAGCCTGTCTGATCGAGCAAGCATCATCATAGCTCGCACCTGCTAAAAAATACAAGCCTAAACACACCATAACCAGGCAAATACTTGTCTCATTCTCTCCATTTCTAATCCAAAAATCGCTTGTATTCCTTAAAAATAGTGTATAATTAATTCTCAAATTTCCCAATTTCTTCTCATAATTACCTCACCGTGTTATAGGATTTACCCCCCCAAGGAATTTCTGGACTAAAACAAACTCATCATAGTGTAAAATAATTAGGAGTTTTGAGGAGCGTATTCAGGATGAAATGAATAACATCCCTTTTATTTTTCCTGAAAAGACCCTTGAAGCCCGGGTTTACTTTCGATTTTTCGGCAGTAATTCGAGGGATTGATTTTGTCAAAAATTAATATACAATAGATTTAAACGTTAATGCCTTAACGCTCAGAGATAACCATCATGGATACCGAAAGTATCATACGGCAGGGAGGTTTTGTTGCCAAATACCATCAGCTAATGGAAATTAGGGCCGGAAAGGAGGTGACGAAGCGTAGGTAGGCCGATCTATCTTGGGGAAAAGGAAGTTTTCTAAAAAGAGAGAAAGTGTTTGAAAATTAGTTTCTCTTTTTAGGTAGTGTCAAAAATTGTATGATAATCGAGGAGGCAGTTATGAGTAAAGTAGGGGCACATCTTCTGATATGGACATCCAGGTTAAATGAGGATACTGTTAAGATTTTTCACAAGGTAAAGGAAATGGGTTTTGATGGTGTAGAGATACCCCTTATTAATCCCATGGAAATTGAATTTAAACTGATAGAAAAATTGAGAAAAGAGCTGGAGAAAATAAATCTTGAATGCACCTGCTGTGCAGGATTGGGTAAAAATGAGAATCTAATCGATGAGGATGAAAGTATCAGGGAAAGAGGGAAAAGCTATTTAAAGAGATTCATAGATATTTGCTCAGACTTTGGTACTGATACTTTAGATGGAGTACTCTATGGTACCTTTGAGATGTCAAAGGGAAGAGGAAGAACCAAAGAAGAGTGGGATCTCGCAGTAAAGCTGATAAGAGAGATGGCTGATTATGCAAAGGATAAAAAAGTTACTCTCTGTCTTGAGGCCATTAACCGCTATGAGACCTATTTTTTAAACACCGCTGAGGATGGAGTTTACCTTCTAAAAGATATTGGTAGGGACAACGTAAAACTTCACCTTGATACCTACCACATGAATATTGAAGAAAAAGACTTTTATACCCCCATTGTTAAAAGCAAGGGATATCTTGGTTATATGCACTGCTGTGAGAACGACCGGGGTATCCCGGGAACAGGCCATGTAAACTGGGATGAGGTTTTCAAAGGTCTATCCGAGATTGGCTACGACGGGTGGCTGGCTATCGAGAGTTTCTATGGACCTATGAGCGTGATGCCTGTGGCGTCTTCAGTCTGGCGCAAGTTGGCGGATAATATTGATGATATTCCCCGACAGGGGTTGAAGTTTATCCGAGAGAAGATGAAAAAATATGGACTTTAAACTAGATTCGGTAAACTCTTTCATATCCGTTCCAGTGACATGGTAGATATCATCTGTTTGGGCGAGATATTAATAGATATGTTTTCCACAGAAGCAGGTCTGCCTTTAGAAAAAGCTCCTGGTTTCTTGCCAGTTCCTGGCGGTGCACCGGCGAATGTTGCCATTGGACTAGCAAAACTTGGTGTAGATTCGGCTCTCATAAGCAAAATTGGTGACGACCCCTTTGGGAGATTGTTGCGAAGTGTTATTTTGCAGAATCGAGTTGATATTTCTCAACTGAAAGTTGACAGAGAATCCCGAACCACCTTGGCCTTTATTTCGACCAGAGAAGACGGAGAAAGAGATTTCTGTTTTTACCGTAATCCGGGTGCAGATATGATGTTAAGTGCAGAGGAAATAAGCGAGGGTTTTATAAAAATTGCAAGGGTTTTCCATTATGGCTCCATCAGTATGATTTCTGACCCAAGTTACTCAGCTACCTTAAAAGCTCTTGAGTATGCCAAAAAATATGGGCTGGTAATTTCTTACGATCCAAATGTGCGATTGTCCTTGTGGGATAGCGAAAACCAGATAAAACAAAGAATCATCGAAGGATTACATAATTCGGACTTGGTCAAATTAAATAATGACGAATTAGAATTTATCACTGGAATTAGTGATATAAAGCAAGGAAGCGATATCCTCCTGAAATATGGTCCTAAGATGGTAGTTGTTACCCAGGGAGACAAAGGAAGTTTTTTCAATAATGGAAGAACCTGTAGCTTTGTTGAAAGTTACAAAGTTCACACTATTGATACAACAGGTTGCGGTGATAGTTTTACTTCGGCAGTATTAGCAAAATTTCTACAGAAAATTAAGCAGGGCAAAGATCCGTTTGATCTTGATTGTGAGGAAATGGAGGACATTTTAAGATTTGCTAATGCTGCAGGAGCATTAACGGCAACCAAAAAGGGAGTAATTCCTTCCCTTCCCACTCAAGAAGATCTGTGTATCTTTTTGAATGGATATGGCAAAATTAATTGAATTCAGAGTAAATTTATTAAAAGAGAGAAGCAGTCTGTTGAAACACTCAGCTGAGCTTGTTAGAGGATTGAAGGAGGCAGCCATCGCTGTTCGCCAAGAAATTGTCAAAATGACAAGTAATGCTAATTCAGGCCACTTAGGAGGCTCGCTTTCCTGCGTAGATATTCTTGTAGCTTTGTATTTTCATCAACTCAACCACAATCCCCAGAGTCCATCTTGGCCAGGTAGAGATAGATTTGTTTTAAGCAAAGGGCATGCTGCTCCAGTTCTTTACGGTACTTTAGCCCTCAGTGGATACTTCCCAAGGGAAGAGTTAAAGACTTTCAGAGACATCGATAGTAGGCTACAAGGCCACCCAGATAACAAGAAAACGCCCGGAGTTGAGATTTCTACAGGATCTCTGGGCCAGGGGCTCTCCGTCGCTGTAGGGATGGCATTGGGATTCAAACTGGCAGGCAAGAACAATCATGTCTACGCTTTGGTGGGGGATGGTGAGTTGGATGAGGGAGAGATCTGGGAGGCGGCAATGTTTGCCAGCCATCATAAGATAGTGAACATAACAGTTCTGGTGGATAGAAACCACGGTCAAAATGATGGAAGAACGGAGGAGGTAATGTCCATAGAGCCCTTGGCTGCAAAATGGGCATCCTTCGGCTGGAAAGTCTTTGAGGTTGACGGACATAACATAAAGAACATTCTCAATGTTTTAGACAGATCAATGGAAAATAGGAGTAAACCGACTGTTATAATTGCTCAAACGGTAAAAGGTAAAGGGATCTCTTTTGTGGAAGGTAATAACGACTACCATGCCAAACCCCTACCTAAAGAGCTGGTAGCTCAAGCCATAGCTGAGTTGGGAAAAAGATGAAAAATACTATAAACTCACCCCAATTGATGTCTACCAGAGATGCTTATGGGCAAGTTTTAGTTGAGATAGGGAAAGAACAGAAAAATATTGTTGTCCTCAATGCGGATCTTTCTCAATCCACGAGAACTTCATTATTTGCTGAAACTTTCCCGGAAAGATTCTTTAATGCTGGAATTGCTGAGCAAAATATGATGGGAGTAGCAGCTGGTCTTGCTACTACTGGATTTATACCTGTAGTATCGACATTGGCCATATTTGCCGCTGGCAGAGTGTATGATCAGGTAAGAAATACAATCGTTCATTCAGGTCTCAATGTTAAGATTGTAGCTACTCATTCCGGGATTACTATGGGTAAAGATGGTTCTTCTCATCAATCAATAGAGGATATCGCTTTAATGAGAGTTATACCTGATATGACGGTCATTGTTCCAGCTGATGCTCTTGAAACAAAAAAAGCTCTGCGAGCCACCATTGAATACAAAGGTCCTGTTTATATTAGATTGGGACGCCCAGAGATTCCCGTTATTACAGACGAAGAGTCGCCCTTTGTCATCGGTAAAGCCGATATTTTGAGAAAAGGGAATGATTTAAGCATTATCGCCTGTGGAATAATGGTCTTTCAAGCTTTAAAAGCTGCCGATGTTCTAGTCTCGCAGGGGATAAAGGCAAGAATCATAAACATGCATACTATTAAACCTCTTGATTTAGAAATTTTATTTAATGCGGCTAAAGACACAGGTGCCATCCTCACCGCAGAGGATCACAGCATTATAGGTGGCTTGGGCAGTGCAGTTCTGGAGGCCCTTGCCTGTAAAGAAACGAGGCCGCCAGTATATCGGATTGGGGTCCGCGATGTCTTTGGTGAATCTGGTGAGCCGGATGATCTTATTAAAAAATATGGTCTTTCTTGGAAGGATATAGTCAAAGCTGCTAAGGAAGTTTTATCATTGAAAAAGGGTTAAAATGTTGCAAATTAAAACTAAACTGGAGGATTTAGAAAGGGATAAAAATTCAATCTGTAATTGACTTTGATATTTTCTCAATCCACCTCTTTACCTTCGAGGTTAATTCTGAGTTCACCCCAAAGAATGCCTCCGATTTTCTTTTCTTTATCCAAGGGAGTAGATACTGATATACTCCTCATCCTCCCATCCACCTCGTCCACGATACCTAAAGCTAGATTTCTGCCTTCGGTGTCTCTTAAGCAGATCAAGCGATTGTGAAGATAACCCTCCGAGACAATACCCCCTGGTCCAATTCGGTCGCAGGCTAAGACTAAGCTTTGAGCACTTTTAAAATAAGCTTTGAATTTCTGCTCGCGGTAGCTGACTCTTTCGGAATAGTTCTTTTGTCTAACGCCAGGAGGTACTTTCATGCGATAGATCCTGGGTATGCTCATCCCCTTAAAGCCGCCAAGAATATGTTCCAGCTCATCGGTTCTCTGGAGGGCTAAGATTATCTGAGGCTCAATTATGTCTATCATGCATCTTTTCAAAACTCTTGCTGGTCCTCCTCTTATCATGCCGGTAGTGTCCAATAAAATCTTATCTACCCGGGTGGTAGCTTTGTCATAGATAATCTTGATCCCAGTAATCATGGGAAGGAGATTGCCGGAGGGAGAGGTGGCTCCCACGAAGTAGAAATCCTTTGCCACCACGTTCTCCCATCCCTCGAATTTTTTTTCTAGAACCCCCCAGGCTATTGTAGTGGGAGGACCCAGATGAGACTGCCCCAGATCAGCATCTACCACCCCTACTCTGAAAGCTGGTAAAAGAAGTTCTAAAAGATCCTCAATGAGAGTAGTTTTCCCGGTGTCTGATCCGCCCATAACTATTATTGTTCTATTTCGCGACTCTAACACCGCATCTTTTATCTTCGGGTTCAGCACGAATCCAGGATCAATCATAATATCTACACATATCTTTTGTTGATTTTCACGTACCTTTCAGTCAAATCACATCCCCAGAAGGTGGCCTTGTCTTTTCCTTGATGAAGATCAATAGTTATTTTCACTTCATCCTGCTTGAGGACTTCTCCTAGTTTTTCTTCTGCCGCATCTACTCCTAAACCTCCCTTTACCACCAAGAAATTGTCAAAATAGACATCTACCCGATGGGGTTTTACTTTGGCATGAGCTGCGCCAACCGCTGACATCACTCTTCCCCAGTTAGGAGAGGCACCGGCGATGGCGGTCTTCACTAGCATCGAGTTTGCTACTGCTCTAGCAATCCTCCTGGCATCCTTGGGGAAAGGAGCCCCCTTTACTTTTACCTCGATAAATTTTGTCGCTCCTTCCCCATCCCGGACAATGAGCTTGGCCAAAGATTCACAAATCAAATTGAGTGCCTGGCAGAAGTCATCAAAGTTCTCGTCCTTAACTCTTATTTTTTTCTTCTTGTGCCAGGTTTTTATTCTTTTGTTCCTCGAAAGTTCGTTAGCCAGGATAAATAGGCTGTCGTTGGTGCTCATATCCCCATCCACACTAATCTGGTTAAAGGATTTGTTGACCGCAGACCTCGTTGCCTCTTCCAGAGCATCCTCAGTTATACAGGCATCGGTAGTGATAAAACAGAGCATGGTCGCCAGGTTCGGTGAGATCATCCCGGCTCCTTTAGCCATACCTCCAATTACTACCTTACCTTTTCCCCTTGTGGGAATGTTGGTTTCCATCGCTATTTCCTTGGTAATCTTGTCGGTGGTTAGAATGGCCCGAGCCGCCCGATGGCCACCTTTTAAAGATAGAGATTCCACCGCTTGTTCTATCCCAGCCTCAATCTTAGACATAGGCAAGGGTTTACCTATCCTTCCGGTAGAGGCTACCAGAACCCCATCTTCCTTTACTCCTAAATGATGAGCTACTAATCGGGCCATTTTCTCTGCGTCTTTAAGTCCTTTTTCTCCGGTGCAGGCGTTGGCGTTGCCGCTATTTATAATGATTGCCTGGGCCCGGTGGCGACGAATTTTCCTTAGGGAATAATGAACCGGCGCTGCCTTTACCTTGTTACTGGTAAACATCCCAAAACTCATCGCCGGAATTTCTGAATAAATCAGTGCTAGATCAGGCTGAGTTACTTTTATCCCGCAGTGCACCCCTGCTGCTTTAAATCCCTGGGGGGCTGTAATTCCTCCTTCTACTTCTTTCAATGGTTTCTCCCTTAGCTTAAGCCCATGGTTTCTTCAAATCCACACATTATATTCATGTTTTGCACTGCCTGGCTAGAGGCACCTTTGCCTAAATTATCGATAGTGGAAATGACTATTACCTGACGTTTTTTTTCATCGACCATAAGTCCTATCTGGCATCTATTTGAATTGACTACATCTTTTACCTGAGGAAAGCAGCCTTGAGGGAGAATTTCCACGAAAGGTTCCTCTCTATAGAAGTCCTCAAACGCTTTAACTAAATCCTTGGGCTGCGGAGGATCCTTCAGGCCAGCATAACAGGTAGAAAGTATTCCTCGATTAAGGGGAACCAGGTGGGGAACGAAGGTGATCTTAACCTTTTTTTGGGCAAGTTTAGCTAACTCTTGTTCTATTTCGGGGATATGGCGGTGACATCCTACCTGGTAAGCAGATAAGTTCTCATTGACCTCGGGAAAATGGGTTTTCAGGGAAAGTTTTCTTCCTGCCCCGGTAACTCCGGATTTGGAATCTACAATGATGCTATCTTCTTTTATTAAATCAAACCTTAGTAAAGGAGCCAGCGGGAGTATGGTTGAGGTAGGATAACAGCCCGGATTGGCTACCAAACGGGCTCCTTTTATTTTTTCCCGGTAAAGCTCGGGTAGGCCATAGACTGCTTGTTTAAGCAAATCTTTCTTTTTATGGGCTACTCCATACCATTTCTCATAAACCAGGGGATTGGCCAGACGAAAATCAGCTGAGAGATCCACTATTCTTTTTCTTTTTAAATAAAGCTTTCCCACCACCTCCATGGAGGTTCCATGAGGAAGAGCCAAGAAAATAAAGGAAGAAGAGGAGGCTATTCTTTCTACATCGAGTGATTGGCAAACTAGATCCGTACTCAACCAGGGATAAACCTCTGAGATTTTCTTTCCGGCAAAACTTTGGGAAGTTATCGTCTCGATCTCTACTCTGGGGTGTCTCAAGAGAATCTTAACCAGTTCTGCCCCTGTGTAACCGGTGGCTCCAATGATCGATACTTTCAACCCTCACCTCTTTAAAATTCGGATATGCACAAGATACTCGTGTTAGTTTAGCAAAACAGGAAGGACTTGGCAAACAAAGGGATTTTAGGAAAGGATGGAGTCTTGAGAAATCTCAATAATTTCCATTTTCTTGAATTTTGTCTTTTGTATGTCTGGAGATCTTACCAATGGCCACACTCCAGACTAACTGTGATCTGTTTAAAACGTCAATAACCTTTTTTGGATCACGGGTCAAGGTGAAAACGCTTTTCCCATTGGTGAGAAATTTAAGCTCGGATAGAGGCTCTTTTATTTCTGGCTCATGTTTTTTCAAATAATCTACGCTTTTTCTTATCTTCTGTAGTGAGATTCCACTCTCCAGAAGGCTTTTAGCTGTTTTCAATCTTATTAAATCTCCAAAGGAATAAAGCCTCCTACTTCCTTTCTTGGCGCTTTTTATACTGGGTTTAATGAAACCAATCTTGGCCCAGTATCTAAGTTGGTTATAGGAGATTCCCACCACCTTTAAGACCAGTCCTGCTCTGTATCCTTTCATAGGGCTCGATTTCATATCTTCCTCTTATCAATCAATCTTTTCGCTTTGCCTGTAGTCCTGGGCAGAGTAGCCGACTCTACCAGCTCTACCTGAGGAGTCACCATCAGCTCCCCTTTAAATCTAGCCTTGATCTTATTCTGTAACCTTTTCAAATCTTTGAGAGAACCCCTGAAAAATCTTTTCTTAATCTCCAGGATCACCCTCATTTCATCCAGGCCCCCATGTCTTTCCAGAACAATCTGGTAGTTTCTTCCCACCTCGGGCATGTTCATAAGGATTCTTTCCACCTCTGAAGGAAAGATATTTACACCTCGAAGGATAAACATATCATCTACTCTGCCTTTGATTCGGGATATGCGACGGTGGACCCGCCCACACCTGCAGGGATCAGGGTATATATGCGTCAAATCACCAGTCCTGTACCTCAGGATAGGCATTGCTTCTCTATTTAGGGTGGTTAACACCAGCTCTCCCTCCTCGTCTTCTCTTCGAACCTCAAAAGTCTCTGGATCAATAATCTCCATAATAAAGTTATCCTCCCAGAGATGCATTCCGCACTTTTCCTTGCACTCAAAGGCAACTCCCGGACCATTCATTTCCGAAAGACCATAAGAATCATAGGCATCCAGAGAGAAAATTTCCTCGATCTCATCTCTTGTGACCTCAGAATAAAGCTCTGCTCCTAAATAAGCTGTGCGTAGGTTAAAATCACCTCTGGGGTCCATTCCCATTCTTTCCATAACTTCAGCTAAGTAAAGAGCATAGCTAGGAGTTATATGCACTATGGTGGTCTTGAAGTCATGCATGAGCTCTATTTGGCGCTCTGTGTTGCCAGTTCCACTTGGAATTACCAATAGCCCTAATCTTTCCGCTCCGTAATGAAAAATGAGACCTCCGGTAAACAACCCATAGCTCATCATGTTTTGAAAAACGTCTTCAGGTCCTGCTCCTGTTATCCTCATACTGCGAGTTATGAGCCGGGCAGCTTGATCGATGTCTTTCTGGGTAAAGAGTACCGCTTTAGGTTTACCGGTGGTACCGGTAGAGGTATGTAACCTTACCAGACGAGACAAGGAAGAGGCTAAAAACCCATAAGGATATCCAGCACGTAGGTCTTCTCTGGTGGTAAAAGGAAGTCTCTCCAAATCTTTCAGATTTTTTATATTATCAGGTTTTACCTTGCGTGCGTCAAATGCCTCTCGATAGAAAGGTACTTTATGATAAACTCTGTCTAAAACTTTCTTTAGCCTTTTTAACTGAAGTTTCTCCAGGTTTTCTCTATCAAGATACTCTGGATCTATTTCTCTGGACATGACTAAACTTTTCTCTCTCAGCTGGACTCTCTTTTGTCGATTACTCTCTTGCCTTTAGTTTCTCTGGCGAAGGAATCAGGTTCAACCAATTTAACCTTGACACTAATGCCCAAATCCTGGTAGATCTCTCTTTCCACTTTTGATTTTAAGTCCTGAAGTTTCTTCATTTCGTCAAAGAAGATTTTTTCGGAAACCTTCACCAGAATATTGACAATGTCCTGGTTGCCCCGTCGATCAATCTCCAGACAACTGCGAGGTTCAACTCCCCAAATTTGGGAAAAAATGTGTTCAATCTGCGAGGGAAAGAAGCTCACCCCATTGATGGTGACCATCTCGTCAGTACGACCGGCTACTTTTTTCATCCGAATCAAAGTTCGACCGCATCCACAGGGAGAAGCATCCAGGGCAGTGATGTCTCCCGTTCGGTATCTAATCAGGGGAAATGCCTCCTTAGTTATGGTGGTAAGCACCAGTTCTCCTTCCTCTCCGAGGGGAAGAACCTCTTTAGTCCGAGGGTCTATTATTTCTGGGATGAATTGGTCCTCAAAAATGTGAAGCCCCTTCTTTTTTTCACATTCTCCTGCCACTCCTGGCCAGGCTATCTCGCTTAAGCCGTAATTATCGGTTGCCTTTATATTGAGCTCATCTTCTATTTGTTTCCTGGTTCTTTCGGAGAAAGGCTCACCCGTAAAAAGACCCCTTTTGAGATGAATGTCAGCAGGACCTAATCCCTTTTCCCGAACCACCGCAGCCAGTCTAATCGCAAATCCCGGGGTAGCTATTAAGGCTGTGGTGCGGTAGTCTCGAGCAATTACTACCTGCCGGGCTGGATCGAGATTGGAGCCCGGAATGACTGATGCCCCTATTAATTCGGCACCATAATGAAAACCGAGACCTCCGCCGAACAGGCTATAATCAAAGCAGATCTGTACCACATCATTCTTTGTTACACCCCCGGCACAGAGTACCCGAGCGCTTACTTCAGTCCAATGAGTCAGGTCATTCCTGGTGTAACCCACGCCGATGGGTTCCCCGGTAGTGCCGGAAGTGCATTGGAGTCTTACCACTTCTCGAAGAGGAACGGCAAACATTCCGTAAGGATAGCCCGCTCGTAAAGTAGTCTTACCAGTGAAAGGAATTCTAGAAAGCTCGTCCAGAGAATTAATCTCGTCCGGCACCAATCCCATTTGATCAAACAATTTTCGGTAAAAAGCAACACTTCGATAGACTCGATTAAGAGTAGCCTGAAGTCTTTCCAGTTGTAGTTGTTCCAGCTCATCCTTTGTCATACATTCAAAATGAGAATTCCAGATCGCCATCTATTTTACTCCCAGACTTCTTTATATTCTCTGCCTAGATAGGCTCTTTTTACTTCCCGGTTGTGCAGAAGTTCTTCCGAGGCACCCTGAAGGACTACTCTTCCAGTCTCGATAACATAGGTTCTGTTGGATATTTTGAATGCCGCTGCAGCATTTTGCTCTACTAGAAGAATGGTGGTACCCTGCCGATGTAACTGGGATATTATTTGGAAAATCTGGCCGGCTATCAAGGGAGCAAGCCCCATAGAAGGTTCGTCCAGCAAAAGAAACTTCGGTCCTGACATGAGAGCACGGCCAATGGCCAGCATTTGCTGCTCACCCCCACTGAGAGTTCCCGCCACCTGTGATTGCCTTTCTTTTAAGACGGGAAAGCGTTCAAATATTGTGTCCAGATCACTCTTAATCTTAGATTTCTCCTTCCTTCTATAGCGTTGATAGGCCCCCAGAGTAAGATTTTCCATAACCGTTAGAGGAGCGAACAACTGCCTTCCTTCCGGTACCAGACTGACTCCCATCCTGATTATTTCCCGGGGAGATTGGTGCGTAATGTCTGCATTAAGGAAGATAATCTGCCCGGTGATGGAGGAAACCAGCCCCACGATAGAGTTAAGTAAGGTGGTTTTTCCGGCTCCATTTGTGCCAATTAAGGCCACTATTTCGCCTTCTTTAACGTGCAAAGAAACTCCCTTCAAAGCTTGCATGCGCCCATAATAACTTCTAAGATTTCGTATGGTTAGCATTCTCTGTTTCTCTTTCACCAAGATAAACAGCTATCACCGCTTTATCATTTTGGACTTCGCGTGGAGTTCCTTCGGCGATGACTTGGCCAGAGTCGAGAACAATCACCTCATCAGATACCTCCATTACCAGCCCCATGTCATGCTCTACCAGAAGAATAGTGATTCCAATCTCTCGGATTCGGTAGACAAACTGAGCCATCTCATCAGCCTCAGGAACGCTGAGCCCGGCTGCTGGCTCGTCAAGTAAAAGTAGGTCCGGCTCTGTGGCTAAGGCTCGGGCAAATTCTAATAATTTCTGCTGTTGAAAGGTAAGATTAGAGGCCGTTTCATTCTTCTTAGTTTCTAACCCCACGAAGGAGAGCATCTCCAAAGAATAGTCATGGATTCTTTTTTCCTCGTCTCGGGTTCTTTTTAGGTTCATAATGGCAGCGAAAATCTCTGATCTAGTTCGGCAATGGCGTCCCACCATTACGTTTTCCAGAACCGACATATTTTCAAACACCTGCACATTTTGAAAAGTGCGGGAGATCCCCTTTTTCGCAATAACATAGGGTTTCAGCTCATTAATCTTATGCTGTTTGAACCTAATTGTGCCAGAAGTTGGTGGATATATCCGGGAAATGAGATTAAAAATGGTGGTTTTACCTGCTCCATTAGGGCCAATAATGGCTTTAATTTGATGGGGATTTACCTCAAAATCTACCCCATCTACCGCAACTACTCCCCCAAATTTTTTCTTTAGTTTTTCAATCTGAAGAATAGAATCCATAGTTATTACCTTTCTTTCTTAATCAAACCAAGAATTCCCGCAAACAACCCCTGAGGCAAAAACATCATTATGACGAGAAGGATCGAACCGTAAATAAGAATATCGTAGTCCTGAAATGCTCGCAGGTATTCAGGTAGAAGGGTTAATAGTGCCGCTCCTATCATTGCTCCCCACACGCTAGCCATTCCTCCCACCGCCACCATAGCGACGAGGACTATGGAAAAGTGGAATCCAAAGGGAGTGGGATTGAGAAAAGTAATGAAATGCGCATAGAGACTGCCAGCGAGAGAGGCATAGACGGCACTCAACACGAAAACTTGAATCTTGTATTTGGCCGTATTCACCCCCATAATGTTGGCTGTCAATTCACCTTCGTGGATGGATCGTAGAGCCCGTCCAACCCGGGAGTGAATTATGTTCAAGCTCACCAATAGGACAACTATTACCAGGGTCCAGACAAGATAGTAGTAGTGAACATCGCTGCGAAGCAAAAAATTTCCTAGTCTAAATCGAGGAATCTGTCCAAAGCCTGAGGGACCGCTGGTAAGGGAACTAGCCTGGTTAAAGACAATAAAAACAATGTAGCCGAATGCCAGGGTAGCCATGGCCAGGTAGTGGCCTTTTAGTTTGAGGGCGGGAGCCCCAATAAGAAAAGCAATCCCTCCGGTGACGAAAATAGCCGCTAGAAGTGCAAGCCAGGGTGAGACGCCAAATTTAGTGCTGAGCACCCCTGAAGTATATGCTCCTAGCCCAAAAAAGGCAGCGTGCCCTAAGGAAATCTGTCCTGTATAACCCATGAGTAAGCTAAGGCCAATGGTAATTAAACTATAAATACCCACGAAGACTAACACATTCAGGTAATAAGAGTTGCCCAGCCCTAGCGGTAAGGCCAGAATCACCCCCGCTAGAATCAGCAGCGAGAGTATGTTCTTCTTTCCCATCAATTCCCCTTTTGATTATTTCAATTAGAACTTCTTGAACTCTGCTCTTTCCCTACTTCCCAGAAGTCCGCTGGGCCTGATGAATAAGACCAGAAGTAGCACCACCAGAGCGATGGCGTCTTTATACCCGGAAGATATGAAACCTGCCCCCAGGGATTCCATGATACCAATGATAAATCCGGCCACTACTGCCCCCACGTTACTTCCCAGTCCCCCCAATACCGCCACGCTGAACCCCTTCACTGCCAACATGGTTCCCCGATCATAGTTCATAAGAGCAATGGGCGTGATAATAATTCCGGCTGTAGCCCCGATACCTGCACTCAAGGCAAAAGACAAAAGAACCATGGTCCGTACGTTGATCCCAACCAGACTAGCTGCCGTGCGATTAGCGGCACAGGCCCTCATTGCTTTTCCAGTCAAGGTAAATCCGAAAAAGAAGATGAGAAGAGCGACCGTTGCTCCCATAATTCCCAGTATCCATAAGGTCTGAGGGAGAATAGTAGCTCCCAGCACGCTTATAGGCTTTTCTCCTGAAAAAGGAGGAAGGCTGAAGGTGTGTTTACCCCAGGCGAACATCGCACCACCTTTGAAAAGAATACTGGCAGCCACGGTGATAATAATAAGGGTAAGGACAGAGGGACTTTTCAGAGGATGGATAGCTGCTCTCTCGAAGGCGGCTCCTATCATGGTGACTATTAAGATGGAAAGAAAAAAACTCACTACCATCGGTAATTTGATAATTGCTGTCAGGTACACCATCATCATCCCCCCCAGCATGACAAACTCTCCCTGGGCCAGGTTGATAATACCGGTGGCGCTGTAGATTATGTTGAATCCGAGGGCGACCATCCCGTAGATGGCACCGATGGTGATACCGGTAAATAGATACTGCAGGAGCTGATCCCCGAGGTTCATAGGCTTTTCTCCACTTTGATTGAAAAATGGCGCCAGGCCCTCTGGAATCGGACCTGGCGCCTTATGGGGTTTGTCAGGTTGGCCTTATTCCAACACTACAAATTTTCCATTTTTTACGGTCAGCATTTCGAATGCATCTTTAGTCAGTCCACTGTGATCTTCTGGGGAGAAATTAAATATTCCGCCCGTACCCACAAAATTCTTGGTATTTTCAAGGTAATCCCTGATTTTTTCCCGATCCGGCCCTACTTCTCTTAAAGCCGCAATTACTAGCTGCAGTCCATCCCAGGCATGTCCTCCAAAGGTGCTGACGTCCTCCTCATACTTAGCTTCATATTCTTTCTTGTACTTAGCTAAGACTTCCTTTTGCGGATGGTCGTCGGAAAGAGTATCCACGGCAAGTAGCCTTCCACAGGGAAAGATTATTCCCTCGCCTGCTTCTCCTGCTGTCTGGGCATACTTAATATTGCCAAATCCATGACTCTGAAAAAGGGGAATCTTCATTCCCAACTGCCGCATATTTTTGGCTACAATTACCTGTCCTGGCACTATGGACCAGTTAACTACCGCCTGGGCTTCGCTCGCTTTAATTTTTGTCAGTTGGGCAGTCATATCGGTATCGTCGGGCCCATAAGTTTCATCAGCTACGATCTCGATCTCTAATTCAGGGGCCAGTTTTTTGAGTTGTTTTCGACCCTGATCACCAAAACCACTGGTTGCGGTGATGATGGCGGTCTTTGATATCCCCCGTTCCCTCATGGTTTCATAGATTTTCACCGCGGCATCACTGTCCTTCTGCGGGGTCTTGAAGACCCACGGTTTAACCGGTACGACAATGGACTCGGCAGCCGCACAGGAAACAAGGGGAACCTTAGCTTCTTCAACTATGGGGATGACTGCCATGGTGGTACCACTTCGGGAGGGACCAACTATTGCCAGTACTTCGTCCTTGGTAATCAGTTTTTTGGCCGCCGTCACCGTCCTGGTTGCATCACCAACCGTGTCCTCAATGATAATCTCTAAAGGATGGCCGTTGATGCCTCCAGCTTTGTTTACCTCTTGCTCGATCATTTTAGCAGTGTTGCGTTCCGGGGTTCCTAACCAGGCCGCCGGACCAGTTACGGCGAATATGGCCCCCACCTTATAAGCCACCGCTGGCTTTCGGAGCATTGGCACCCAACGCCAGATTGACAGCGGTCCAACTAGCAATA
>Ga0307432_1000947_pt1 | contig 19468 bp, 18 predicted proteins | sample SalMarWE160150MG_FD_202158 | JGI IMG/M metagenome (GOLD analysis project Ga0307432, IMG submission 202158) | Salt marsh sediment microbial communities from the Plum Island Ecosystem LTER, Massachusetts, United States - WE1603-150 | ecosystem: Environmental > Aquatic > Marine > Intertidal zone >...
AGCTTGGTTCTCGCGTTATTCGCGATTCCCGTCCCTGAGCAGTAGGCTTCAGCGCAACCGTAGTTTCCACAGCCACATCTCAACCCATCTTTCTTGACGAAGAAGTGTCCCACTTCGGCGGCGTTACCCTGCTTCCCGGTCAAGAGATGCCCTCCATCCCATACACCTCCTCCTAGACCGGTACTTAACGTTACATAGACCAAATAGAGGTCACTTTTGTCCTTAGCATCTTTTCCTACCCCGTAATAGACCTCTCCCAGTACGGCCGCGACACAATCGTTCGCCAACCTGACCGGAATACCGAACTCCTCTTCCAACGGCTGCACTAGCGGGATGTATAGTGGCTGAGCTAAGGTAGGTTCTGGACGGTGGATCGGCCTGATATTCGTCGAGTCCCGTATGCCGCCATCTTTTAACGGCCCGGCAGAATCGATCCCGATTGCGTCAATCGTGTCGATTCCTTTTTGTGACATTCCCTGGTGAAGCATTCTAATCATTTGATCGGCGATCCCAAGGTAAGCGATGCCATCCGCGTATTCTACGAAACGGTCAGAGGCGACCTCCGTTTTTTCTCGGGATCTGTAGATGATCGTTCCGTTACCGTCTGCTATGACGAAAGCTACCTTCGTCGCTCCAATGTCAAAACCCGCTAGAAAGGTGTTCATCACAGGATCCTCTCTAAAAACTCAACACCTCTTCAGATCAGACGGTCATTATCTCCTTAGGATTGGTCGGTTACCTCAACCCTTCACTGCCAGTATTTGTTGATCAGTTCGATCGTCTGCTGTACCCCTTCCCATTGGTCGCCCTTTCCCTCGAATTCCACTGAGATGAAGCCGTCATAGCCCCTCTGTTTGAAGATGTGTAAGCACTCGCCAAAATCAAATGCAGCGACCTCTCCTCTCTCATCGAAATCATAGGTTTTTGCGTGAATCAGCTTTGTGTACGGCGCAAGTTTCTTTAAGCCCTCCGAGCGAACATCATCAGCGAAGTTGCCTAAATCCGCGCATATCCCGAAATGCTCGCTTGCGACCGATTCTACAACCTCAATGATGTTGTCTGGATCCGACGACAAACCTCCATGGTTCTCCAGCAGAAGTTGTATGCCTATTTCTTCCGCATACAAAGCTAAGCTCCTGAACGATTCCTTGGCCACGGATAGGCTGACAGGGACCTTGATTGGGTGTTCCCTAGTAATTACGCTCTCCGTATTGACTCGCACAGCTTGGCTCCCAATGCGTTTTGCCGTCCTGATCCAACTCTTTACTACTTCGAGGTCAAACGCCCGTGCTTGTTCATCAGCCTGCGAGATATTGCCAACATCAACGGGTACGTTCACGATCTTGATCTTGTCTTGCTGGGCGGTGGTTCGGATTTCTTCCAGGAAGGCAGCTTCTTGTGCGGGAAAGGCAAACCCAAAATCGTATATCACAAAATGCATCTGGCAAAGCTCTACTGCTGGTACTCCGAAATGGTCTTTGACGACGCGTCCGAATTCTGGTAGGGAGAATTCTCGCCCAACATGATTTCTTAAGCTCCAACTCGAAATGCAGATTTGCATAGGTGATTACCCCCTCACCCGTCTTAGCCGAGTAGCTTGATCGCTTTGCCTTGTTCAGCGCTTTCACGGATTGTGCAGACGATTCGCAACGCCTCCCTCCCTACTTCACCTGGAGTAAGAGGGGCCTTCCCTTCTCGGATACAGCTTATAAAGTGTCTGAAGGGCCCCCCGTACTTACCCTCTCCTGGAATCTGCGGTACTACACGTTCATTGGCATCACAAAACGCATGAAAGACTACAGGAGGCATCTCAGGATAGTTTACAAACAGGGTCCCTTTTGTTCCAACAATCTCCGTGCCATCAAACGGCGGTTTGGTGCACCAACTGACCTCTAGATTAGCCATTGCCCCAGAGGTAAATCGCAGCGTACCTATTGCGTAGTCCTCTACTTCCCACTGCTTGTTCGCTGCCGAGCTCAGCATTCCCACTACGCTTTCAACTTGCATCCCCTCTGTATACCAGTTGATTAAATCCGCATGGTGGATTCCCAGATCGATCAACACCCCACCACCGCTCTTCTCCCTCTCGAAGAACCAGCTCCCCAAAGGGCTCCAGGTCTGCGCTCCCCAGTGACCAAACTTGCTTCTAATAGCAAGAATATCACCTACAATACCCATACGAAGAAGCGATTTGGCAACCTCTACCTGTGGCGTGAACCGTTTTGCCTGTTCGATCATGAGGATTACTTGGTTCTTGGCAGCAGCATCAATCATCGCTTGCGCCTCGGTGAGGTTTGTTGCCATAGGTTTCTCACACAGCACATGCTTTCCCGCCTCACAGGCTGCGATGGTCATCGGTGCGTGCAGGTAGTTGGGGGTGCAGATACTAACCGCATCTAACTCTTCCAACGCTAGTAGCTCCTGATAGTCCTTAAAGACCCTCGCGATATTGGCCTTCTTTGCGACGGTCTTCGCTTTTTCGCCGTTACAATCAGCGATTGCTTCGATATGCACTCCTGGAAAGCTTAGGAACTCGGGGATATGGCCCCTTTGTGCGATTGCTCCGGCTCCAATGATCCCGAGACAGATAGGTTGCTCTTCTTCTGGCAAGCCTTCCGACTCTCTGTTGATCATCGCGTCATCGAGGAGTGCATTAACGCGGTGACCGCTACCAAACTGACACAGCCACTCCTTGGTCATGGCAGATCCTTTATCAAATTGATTGATTAAGGGCATCTGGTAATCACCTCCATTGCTCCTTCTTGCTGCTCAAGTCAGGTATCGCGCGAGTTCCCGTTGACCAAGGAGGAGGCCTTTCTTCACTTTTTCAGCCGTCCCTTCCCAGATGGGATCCTCGTGTTCGATGCTGATCACGTAGTCGTAGTCAATATCGTAGAGTGCCTTAATTACTTCCCGCCAATCGATGGATCCATAACCCGGCGTGCGGTACCGGAACCAACCTGTTCCAAGAAAGCCATTTTCATAGAGTTTCTCAGGAAGAAGCTCCGCATCCTTAGCGTGAAAATGGAAGATCCGGTCTCCAAACTCCCTGATAGCGCGCAGATGGTCAACTCCCAGCCAATACAGATGGGAAGGGTCAAAATTTAGACCGAAGTTGGGGCTTGGAATTGCTTCAAAGAGAGCGCGCCAGATTGCTGGCGCGTAAGCAACATTCATACCGAGGGGGAAACCTTGAGGGATGACAAGATGTGTTGCCGCGCAGTTCTCGATTATGATCTTGACGTTGTGATCTTCCGCGTACTTGATCAATGGGGGAAAGATCCTCTTAGCTCGCTCGATTTCTTTTTCTAACGGTGAGTATGTATCCCTTCCAACAAAGGTTCCCACCAATCCAACTCCTAGCTTCTCGGCTGCATCAATGACCTTTTTTAGATGAGTGTGATACTTCTCGCGTATGGTATCATCTGGGTGCAAGTTGTTCGGGTAATAGCCCAAGGAGGAGATCTCAAGGTTGTAATTCTCCATGAGCCCCTTCAATTCGGAGACTCTTTCTCCTTGCGAAAGCGCGTCGATGTCAAGATGCGCTGGGGCATACTCGCTCCGATCAGCGTTCCGCGGCCAGGTAGCGATCTCTAGCGCTTCAAAGCCTGCTGCAGAGGCGAATTTCGCGATTTCTTCAATCGACAGTTCGGGAAAACACGAGGTGAAAAATCCGATCTTCATTTTCAGGTCCTCCTTTTCTCATAGGTCAACTTGGTAATACCCAAAGCTTCAACCGGCGCCCAGCCAATACACGCTATGCGCCAGATTCTCTCATTGCGGTAGAACAAGTCACCACCATCTTTTAGACTGCTTCCGCCTATGGTCTAGCAGTTACCCACTTTATCGCTTGATACCAAAAAGCAGGGTAAAACTCCCATTTTACGAAAGCAGTTCCCCAGTGAGGAGCAAGGTCAGAAGCAAATGCCATCGATCGACCCTTGCCATAAGTCCAAACCGAAACAAAGGTATCATCCTCACCGCACAGAGCAAGCACGGTCGCGTCTTTTTTGGCCTTAATCCGGTTGTAGCCCAAGAATAGGGGCCATTTATCCCCCGGTATCCCCTTCATGATTGGGTGATCTGGCTCCACAATCTTGGGTGCGATTCCAGCTGTAGTCTCGACCCGATCGTCTCGTTCGCTAATACAAACCGGCAACAGGGTCTCTATTTCTGACCCGTGGTAGTTTCCCTTCCCCTGAAACCCCTGGAAACAGACGTATCCACCGGCCATGATGAAACCGCCGCCCTCCTTAACATATTTCTCGACCATCTGCAGCCGATCAGGGCCCATCGGAACCGTGAACATATTGGCGTGCATCGTGAGAGTGTTGCGCCCTGTGTCGCTGATAATGATCACATCAAATTCCTTCAAGCGATCTAACGATTGAGGAAACTCACTTAGTACAAGATGGTTAGGCAAATGAGTGATTTCGATATCTGAGTATCGCTTAAGGGCATCCTTGAGAAACACCGAGTAGTCGTCGAACCCCCCCAGATGAACCACGTCAAATCCTTTAGTGTGAATCTTCGTTACCGTCCACGTTTCACCGACGAATAGAACCCTTGTCGTTTTGCCTTTCATTCAAAAACACCTCCTTTAAATCTCTCTATCTTCCCCATTGATCACTCCGCACAAATTGCGAGATCATAATCCGCCTTTGGCGTTTGTTAATGTTCTCACTCTTTCACCGATCCCAATAGCAAGCCCTTGATGATCAACCGCAAGAAGAACAGGTAGATCAGCAGTACGGGGATACTCGACATAAATGCACCTGCCATGTGAACGTTCCATGCTGCAACAGTAGTCCCTTTCAAATTGGCTACCGCTACGGTAACCGGCTGCGATGCCACTCCTTGAGTGAGCGTGAGGCCGAATAGATAGTCGTTCCAGATGTTGGTGAACTGGAATATTCCCACTACGGCGAAAGCGGGTAGGGAAAGCGGCAACATAATCCTAGTAAACACACCGACTACTGAGCAGCCATCTATTTGTGCACTCTCCACGAGTGCTGATGGAATGGGGTCAAAGTAGTTCTTGAACAGCAGTGTGGTAATGGGCACGCCGTAGGCCGTATGCGTTAATATCAGCGCGTAGTACGTATTGTAAATCCCTAAGATGCCCATGAAGCGGACCAATGGGATGAGGATCGACTGCGGTGCGACATAGAAGCCGATGATAATGAGAAAGAACAGGATATTCGACCCTCGAAACCGGTATCGTGAGAGGATGTAGCCTGTCATGGCTCCGATGAGGGATGAGAGAGCGGTTGCAGACAGAGCCATGATTGCGCTATTCACGTACGGCTGTTTGATTCGATCGAATGCCTCACGATACGCGCCGAGGTTAACTCCCCTGGCAAGCTGGAGCGGCCCATAAGCGAGCTCCGCTGCCGTCTTCAGGGAAGTGTTCACCATGCTGTAGATCGGGAATAGATAGAAGAACGACAAAGCAAGCAGCACGATGTAGATGAGATATCGTTGTTTTAGGAGGTTTTTCATGTCCAACTCCAATCGCTCGGGTTCATGACGTTGGCTTATACCTCCTCTCCCCGGCGCAAGATGGCAAGGAAGGGGATGAGAATCGCCATCGAGAGGAAGAACATGAAAACGCCGATAGCCGCACCGTACGCGAACTGGTTGCGGTTAAAGGTGACACGCCACATGTACGTAGATAGGATCTGTGACGAATATCCAGGCCCACCCCCGGTGGTCAACCATACTAAGTCAAAGACACGTAGCGAGTACATAAGCAGCAGTACTACTATCGTAATCGTTGCTGGCCTTTGAAGCGGAATGATGATCGACAGATACTTGCGGAATGTCGATGCGCCGTCCACGAGAGCGGCCTCGATCAGCTGCTGGGGAACCCTAGCGATGCCAGCGTAGTAGACCAATGTGGCAAAACCCGAGAACTGCCAGATGTAGATGATTGCTATACTTGGTATTGACTGACTGCTTGATGTAATCCAGGGCTGTGCTAGAGTTCCTAGACCGATCATGCGTAGAAGTGTGTTGATCGCGCCGCTCTCAGGGGCGTACATCCAAAGCCACATTGTTGCCGAGACCACGAAGGAGAAAGAGAGGGGGATCAGATAGATTAGCCGAAATAGAGGACGCCCCCTCAGACTTAGGTCCAGAAGGATAGCATTGAGAAGGCCAAGTGGGATCGTCACTCCGACAAAGAGGGCGGAAAGCACAAGGGTGTTTCTCAGGGTTTTGACAAAGATCCGGTCGTTGGTGAACATCTTGATGTAGTTCTTCAATCCAACGAACTTTCCAGTGCCGCCCAACCCCTTCCAGTCCGTAAGCGAGTTCCAGGTGCTCCATCCCAGGAAGATGTAGACAAAGATGGCCACGAGGACGATTGCCGGGAGGAGGAACGCGGTAATTTGTACTGTCCGTTTCCAGCTTCTCACTACGCCCCTTCCACTGATCTAAAAAAATCAGCGTATCTGCATAACATTAGTTTTTTGGAATAAACCTCGTCTTCCTTATTGGGGCAGCTCTACTGATGTAGAGCTGCCCCAGAGTTCGGATCTGTTCCAGAGATCCTGGTTATTCGAACACGATGGCGTAGGCTTCCGCGAAGTCCTTCACGCCTTGATCCACATCCGGCTTCTCAAAGAACCCAGACAGCATACTTCCGTATGCGCCCAGCCAGGCTTCCGGCGGAGCGGCCCAAGCAGACTCCACTATCGCGGTATTGGGATCGCGGAAGGCCGCGAGGATATCCTGGGAGATGACATCATACATGTCTGTAAAGGCATCCAGACGCGGAGGGGTCGCCCCTTTGATGGGACAGAACGCTGTTTCGGCTTCTTTGGTTGTAAGTAGGCTAAGCCACTTACGGGCAGCCGTCGGATGCGGAGCCCCCTTCGGAAGCACAAAGCAGTCAAGGTGTAGTGTAAACACACCATCCGTCCCCGGACTGGGCTGGTAGTTAAACTCGACTCCGGACGTCCAGCCTAGCGAGGTGAAGTGTCCCTTCATCCAGTCGCCCATCTGACAGAATACGGCCTTCTCAGAGACCAATAGGTCGCCAGCCTGATCCCAGGTCAGCGCGCCGTAGTCTGCGTTGACGTAGCCATTCTCCTTCAACCGCTTCCAGGTCTCAAGGACCTCCCTGATTGCAGGATCGTTGGCAGGGTCCGCTTCCCCAGCGTAGAGCCGCTCGAGATAGGCAGGCCCACCGTGCGGCACGGCGATGACGAACTGTTCGAAGAAGTGGGCAAACCAGAACTCCTGGCCAGCGCCAGCACCAATCGCATACGCAGCATATCCCGCGGCTTTTGCCTTCTCACAAGCAGCGAAGAAATCGCCCAGCGTATTCAAAGGCATCTGGATGCCGAGCTCTTTGACAAGTTTCGTGTTATACCACAGGCAGTTATTCCTCATGATGTTGAGAGGAATCCCGTACTGATGCCCGTCGATCGTGCCCATCTCTTTGATCTTTGCCGGGACTGGGAGATCGCCCCAGATGTCGTCGATCGGTTCAAGTACGTCCACGAACGATGCTAGCATCCCACTTCCGTAGGTGAGCTGGAAGGTATCAGGGGCATTACCGGCAAGGATCATGGTTTTGATCTGAGCCCTCATTATTCCTCCCCCCCCACCTGCGGTTGGGTTCTCCACAAGCTCTATTTGAGGGTAGACGGTTCCATAAAGAGCAAAGACGGCATCGATTGCCTCTTTTTCTCCTCCAGCTGTCCACCAGTGATAGTTAATCAGCTGGTCATCAGCTGCCACGACACCAACGGCGGTGAACGTTGTAAAGAGCGCCACCACCAACACTGTGAGAGCCAGTTTCTTAAACATCTGTCCTCCTTTTAGCACAGTCTACGACTTTCACGCAGTTTAAACGTTCCGTTCTCACGCAGGTTGCAAACCTTCCCAGATTGCGTTTTCACCTCCTAAGGCGAGAAATTCTAGTAGATGTGGCGGTCGATTCTCTGATGATCAGGTTAGTCTCCAGTTTGATCTTTCGAGCCCTTTTTCTTTCTCGTTGACCATCGATTGTCTCAAACAGGAGTTTCCCAGCGCGGTAACCCATTTCGTATGGCTGTTGCGCTACCACGGTAAGAGCAGGGGTGCATATGCTAGCCCACTCTGAATCGTCAAATCCGATCAGGGAAACATCTTGTGGGCAACGAATCCCGGCCTGTTTGAAGTACTTCAACGCGCCCAGCGTTATCATATTGTTCGTGCTGAAGATTGCGCTGACCTCTGGATGTTCTTCTAGCAGCTGACGCGTTGCGGAGAATCCTTCTTCAATCTTCGAATAAGCACTCATGATCAGAGATTCGTCGATATCAATTGCTTTATCTCTTAATGCGTTGCGGTATCCCTCCAAACGATCCTCGATAGTTTTGAGACCGCGAATCCCAACTAGTACGCCGATTCGATCGTGCCCAAGTGACACGAGGTGCTCCGTTGCAATGTAACCTCCTTTTTGGTTTGCCGAATAGACCTGGTCGACCGCAAGTCTGGGATTGTAGCGATCGATAAGCACTAGTGGGATGTCTTCCTCAATTAGGGAACGCAGGTTTTCGTTGCCTTTGGTTGTCGGGGCGACGATAATGCCATCTATCCCCCGGCGCAAAAGAGAAAGGCAGGACTCTTCTCTTTCGGGATCCTCATCGGTATTGCAACAAGTGATGTTGAAGTTGTGTTTGTATGTCTGTTCTTCAATCCCACGTGCCACCATCTGAAAGAATGGATTCCCCGGATCGGGGAGGAGCACTGCGATAGCATAGGTTTGTCCCTTCCGCAGCCCGCGTCCTAACGGGTTTGGTTGATAATGAAGTTCCTCGATCGCAGCTTCAACGCGCTTTATGAGTTCCTCGCTGACGAATCGGGTCTTATTGATGACGTGAGAAACGGTAGTTATGGAGACACCAGCTCTCTCGGCGACATCTTTTATTGTAGCGGGCATAGCGAATTCGCTTCCTTAACGTTTGCGCAATCGATTGCGCAAACATCTATTATAATACTGGGGCCCTCCCTTGTCAAGAAAACCGCCAGGTAACCGTCTCCAAAGCCATCTTCGATGAGCTCGGCCTCAAAGAGAGGGACTTCGTTGAGGTCAGTCGCCGGGGCACCCATGTCGTTATCAAGCTCAAACGGCTTGTCGATGTTGAAGATACCTTGAGTAGTGAAGCCCCCCCCTGTGGGCGAGGAGCTTCACTCACGATAATGAATTTCGGTTGTTTGTTTTGATATGGGTTTCCACAAATTGTCTTCGCTGAAGTACACATAATAAATTTCTTCAGTGGCATTGCCGTGTTCATCGTAACTATATGTATCTCTGTAGTCCAATCCATCCTCACCATAATGAGTTTCTTCAAGCAAATTGCCATTTTCATCGTATTTAGCAAGGTACACGGGTACAATAGGACTATCATTGTAACTCATCTCTTTGATTAGATTGTTGTTCTCGTCGTACTCAGCGGTATGCTTGGAAGAGATAGCGCCATCTTGCCCATATCTTGTAGCCTTAACTAAGTTGTTGCTTTCGTCATATTCAGCGATGTACCTGGAAAGAACAGAACCATCCTCAGCCAAACTTGTTCCTTCAATTAAGTTGTGCTGTTCGTCATAGTAGTAACGGTACTCGTATTCCAAAGAGCGGCCACTGGCATAACTCATCTCCTTAATCAAATTATTGTTAGCATCATAGGTATAAAGATATTCATATTCTAGTTGATAGCGCTCTTCACTCTGGTAACTGTATACAGTATATTTTATTTCTTTTACTAGATTGTTGTCCTTATCGTATTCAGCAACGTACTTAGATACAGGAGTCTCCTCTTTGTAATCTATTCCCTCAATTAAGTTATTATTTTCATCGTATTGAGCAGTATACCTAGAAGAAACAGAGCCGTCTTCCGCGTATCCTATGCCTTCAATTTGGTTGCCGTTCTGATCATACTTATAAACGTACTCATACGGGACAATTTCCCCTTTCTGCTTTCTACGACCTGTTGCTGCAGTCATATGTTTGTCTTCATCATAACTATAAAAATATTCAAATGCAAGAACACCGTTTGCATCATATCTAGTTTCTTCCATTAAATTGCCCGCATCATCGTACCCTGCCGTCATTATATCCACTGTTTCCCAATCGTTAGTAAATCTGTACGCTGTAATCATTATGCTTTCTATCCCTGCTGTATCCACCTTTTTTATGTATGGCTCAATCCATATCCCAAAGGCGCTGGTTGAACAGATCAATACCAGTAAGCTCGCAATGAGAAACAATCGAAAATTACTAGAGGCCCACATTCTCATTGGGGTCATAAACCACTCCTTTCGCAAAGTACTTTTCTAATACATCTGCAAATATTACCGCGATTGCCTTAGCTCCCGCATCATAATATCCTATACTCCGATCACCAAGGTAGCTAGCCCGGCCCTTCTTCGCAGCAATTTCTCGCGTACTCTCCGCACCATTCTCCGCTGCTTTCACACACTTCCTAAGAGCCAATAGCATACCTTCATGTTCTAAAGCACTGTCCCTTAATGATTCCGTGGCGGGAATAAGGGCGTCAAGCAAAGTTTTATCCCCTAAACTTGCTCCACCAATTTTTTGCACCCCATTCACCATCGATTGGAAAAGTTCTGATAATTCCTTCAAATCTACACGCTTTTTCCCTTTTGCGTAACGCCCTGCTTGCATTAATGCAGTTCCCCAAATCGGGCCAGAAGCCCCTCCACACTTCTCCATGATAATCATGCCGCAACTTCTCATAAAGGCACCAATATCATCTTTATTGAGTGATTCCCACTTGGATCTTAACCCTCTAAACCCTTTAGCTAAAGAGCTTCCAAAATCTCCATCTCCAGCAGCAGAATCTAGTTCACAAAAATAGCCTTCGTTCTTTAGCACCGTGTCGATCACAGCATCCATGCTGTCCATGACATGCTGCACTGTGATGGTATCCACTTAAATACCTCCAACTAACAACCTATATCGTAGTTGCCACGTTAGGCTTTCGGGCAAGTTTTCCATGCTATTGTGTCAGCTGGGGCATCGAGAAGTCTTTTAAGTTCGCTATCGAGTTTAAGTAGGGTAACAGATGCCCCTGCCATATCTATTGAGGTCATGTAATTGCCGACCATTGTTCTATAGACTATGATGCCCCTGTGCCCCAGGATTTTTCTAACTTCGTTGTTCAGAATAAACAACTCCTGTATGGGTGTACCACCCAAACCATTAATCAGTAAAGCAACTTCGTCATCCGTATTGTAGGGCAAGTCTGCAACGATTCGGCCTACGATTTCTTGCGCAATCACACTTGCAGTCGCCATTTCTCTGCGAAAAACACCTGCCTCACCGTGTATTCCAACGCCAATTTCAATCTCGTCTTCTCCGAGATCAAAGGTAGGCTTCCCTTTTGCAGGAACTGTGCATGATGTCAGTGCGAAACCCATTGTTCTGACGTTTCCAATAACCTTTTCTGCTACCGCTTTAACATCTTGGAGAGCTGCCCCTTCCTCAGCCAAAGCGCCTGCAATCTTGTGAACAAACAAGGTGCCAGCGACACCACGGCGTTTAGTAACATCATCGATCGCAACGTCATCATTAACACAGACTTTTTCAACGCTCATACCATCATCCTCAATGGCCATTGCAGCCGCGCCCTCAAAATTAAGTATATCACCTGTATAGTTCTTTATTATTAGCAGTGTCCCTTTGTCGGACGCGGTCTGCAAAATAGCGTGATATACCTGCATAGTTGATGGAGAAGCAAATACATCGCCGCAGACTGCCGCATCTAACATCCCTTTGCCAACAAAGCCGGCGTGGGCTGGTTCATGTCCGCTTCCACCACCACTTATTAGATTCACTTTGTTAACATTGAGTTTTTTCCGGGAAATAATATTATAGTCCTCATCTAGTGATATTAGACTCGGGTAGGCCTTTACCATTCCGCTACACAGTTCTTTAACAACAGCTTCCGCGCTATTAATCACCTTTTTCACTTTAATCACCCCACCAATTTAGTGTTCTACACCATGTGCTTTACAAGCTCTTCTTCAGAAGGCTTATTGCTTGATTCAGCGTCTATAATCGTTGACATCTTTCCGTCTTTCATAACAATAATCCGATTACTTAATCCTATTAATTCCAGCAGATCATCACTAATCAAAATAATCGATAGGCCCTTATTCGCCATTTCTCGTATGAACGTATATATTTCTTCTTTGGCACCAACATCAATACCGCGCGTTGGGTTATCCAAAATGAGAATATCCAGGTTTTTCACCATCCACTTCGCGACTACTACCTTTTGTTGATTTCCTCCGCTAAGTGAATAACAAGTATCTGTCCTTTGCGCCTTAACTCTAAACCTTGCCATTGCATTATTAATTAACACATCTTCTTTTTTCTTGCTTAAGAAACCAAAAACACCACTCCTTAGGCTACTAAGACTGGGAAGACTTATGTTCCATCCAACGGGCAATAGATAGATTACTCCATGTTCCTTTCTTTCAGCAGGGACGTAGCCAACTCTATACTTCATCATTTTGCTGATATTAGGGTTTCGAACCCTAGTACCTTTTACTGTCACTTTTCCAGTATCAGGCTTGCCTATGCCGAATAATGATTCTCCTAGTTCCTTCTTCCCAGACCCAAGAAGACCACCTATTCCTAATATTTCACCTTCTCTTAATTCGAAATTTATCGCTTCATATTCTTCTCTTATTGCAAGCCCTTCTACCTTCAAAAGTATCTCTTCTTCCTCCTTATTTTTACTCTGCTCCTCTACCCGATAGAGATCCGCGCTTAACTCTCTTCCCACCATCAGTGTATGGATATCACTCTCTGTGGAGATTGATGGTATTACTTCTCCTACTAGCTGGCCGTCTTTCAAGACAGCAATTCTGTCGCAAAGATCCATCAATTCGGATAAACGGTGCGAGACAAAAACAATTACCCCTCTACGAGAATAAACACGGATCTTTTCGATCAAAAGTTCCCTTTCTTCATCAGGAAGAGCAGCTGTTGGTTCATCAAGCAATATTAATGGAGTTTCCACTCCGTACATATCAGAAACGACAAACGCTCTAATGATCTCAAGCATCTGGCGTTCGTGGAAAGAGTATCTGTTCAAAGGCCTACTCGGATTGATATCTAGTTCAAAAGCCTCAAGGTGTTTCTTGGTTTGCGCAATCATAGACTTCCTGTTCAGAAAGCCATAATGCTGAAATCGCTCTTCATGAGAGAGGAACATGTTTTCATAAACGCGTAGGTTTGGAACAAGGTTCTGTTCCTGAAAGACCATCGATACCCCAAGGATATTGGCATGCCTAAAGTTAACAGGGTGATACTCTTTTCCCTTCAGGAACATCCCGCCAGAATTTGATAATTCAACGCCTGAAATTATCTTCAATAAAGTTGACTTTCCTGCTCCATTCTCCCCAGCCAACCCAAGAATCTCATTCTCTCTGATTTTAAGAGAAAAATCGTTTAATGCATGAACTCCAGGATACTTCTTATCGACGCCTTTTGTCTCAAAATATGTCCTGGTTGTAATAGTATCTTCTGCATTATTCATGGTTGCGAAAACCTCTCAATAGCATCACTTTACAGATGTCGCTCTTGATCTATCCAGGGTAGAGACAGCTCCAAGAATTATCAGTATCCCCATTGCGATACTCCTGACTTCTGGGGTGACCCCCATGAAATTCATACCACTGGCAAGTACTGTTATTAAAGCCGCCCCCAATACGGTTCCTAGTGCTCCACCCCTGCCTCCACTAAGCGGTATCCCTCCCATTACAACCACTGCTATTACGGACAGAGTAAGCGGGTCTCCCATAAAAGGGCAAGCAGCCTCAAGCAGAGAAGTCTTTAACGAGCCCGCTAGCCCCACTAATGAACCGTGAATGGTGAAAGCCAAAACCTGAATACCTATGACTTTAAGCCCTGAGTACTGCGACACATACTCGTTACCGCCGATAGCATACAGGCTTCTCCCAAATGTAGTTTTCTTCAAAAGTAACAGCGTTAACAGGATTATCGGTATCGGGATAAGTGTAATATTCGACACATTGCCTATCAATGTTCCCTTTGTTATAGCTAAATACGTGTTAGAGTCTATATTTAAAGGCGACCCTTTCAGTATCAAAGCTGATGCGCCGTTTAATATCCCCATCATGGCTATAGTTGACAAAAAAGTGGGTACCTTCAATTTCGTAGCGATTACCCCATTTGAGAATCCAATGAATCCCCCTGCTAAGACTCCGACGAATATTGATGCCCAGCCAAAAATGGGACAGGCTAATGCTGCTATTGTACCCGAAAACGTTAACGTGGCTCCCACGGAAACATCTATACTTCCCATTAAAATAAGCATAGACATCCCCATTGAAGCAATGAGCAGGATTGCCATTTGCCTTAGTAGGTTATTTAAACTTGCGGCAGAAAGGAAGGTGTGGTATTGAAGTCCAAAAAACAGCACCAGTGCAACTAGGAGGGCTGGAGTCCAATACCTTGAGAGCAAACCCTTTTTGAGTGATATTTCGTTCATAATCACATTCCAATAATTTACTTTGTCAGCACGATCTTTGCCCGTTTGCTGGACAGCACGGTAAAGAAGACGGCTACGAGGAGGAGTGCTCCCTTTGCTATTGCCTGAGTCCTTGAGTCAATCCCCATAAGATTCATACCGTTGTCGAATATGACAATAAGCAAGACGCCAATAAGAGTCCTTCTGAGCCCCCCTGCCCCCCCCATTATGGATGTGCCGCCAATAACAACCGCAATGAGGGCGTTAAATAGATACTTATCGCCGAGACGCGCCGGAGCCATCCCTAAGAAAGATGACAGTAATACACAGGCAACTCCGTTAAGTAAACCCGAAAAAGCAAACGCTATTATTCTGTACTTATTTACATTAATACCCATTCTCTTTACAGCATCCTCATTGCCGCCAATGGCATATATATACCGACCGGTTTTGGTTCTCTCGCTAATAAAAACAAATAAAACAAACACAATCAAGGCCCATATTATGATGTTAGGAATTCCGGGTATCATTTGCCCGGTAGATATCCAACTAAATGCCATGCTTCTGATATTGATATTGTATCCACTCGTTAGGGCGGTTGCTATACCTTGGTAAGCAAACATCATGGCCAATGTCACGATGAAGGACGGTAATTTAAGGGCCACAATAAGGCTGCCATTCAATAACCCGGATAATAACCCCATGGCAATAGCTGCAATGATCATTCCTGGGCCGCCATATGGGAAGAAATAGGCCGCTACAATAGCAGATGAAGAAAGCATCGCGCCCACGGAAAGATCTATACTACCCATCAATATGGGGAAGGTCTCCCCAGCTGCAACAAGCAGAAAGACAGAGGCAACTGTGAGTATACCAGTAATATTCCTGAAGTTAGCAAACCGTGGATATAGCCCAGTAAATATCAAGAAGAGAAGAGCTATCAAGAAATAAGGTAGCGCTACAACAAACCGCTCCGAATTAAACTCCTTCAGCCTAAACTTATCGAGGTGCAAACCCCACCTCTTTGCTTTCCATAGTTAACCTAAAAGGGGAGGTTGCTCTAACCTCAAGCAACCTCCCTGCAATATTCTAGCTGTGCGAGAGGATCACTTACTTCTCCTCTCCGGCTGCGCCTATCTCGAGGTGATAAGGTACCGCCATCGTTTCTTGCACTAAGACATCACCCTCTGTCCTTCTGACAATATCAGCTTTGAATGTATCTCCCAAATCGTTTGCTGTGAATACGTAGTTGTAAGGCGCACTCTCGGGTGGTGGAATTACCCAAGCCGTCGTAAAGTGATCGAGATACAACTGGCGTATTCGCTCATACGCCCCTGATTCCATAGCCTCTTCATACTCCACTGGAACCTCATACCCCCTTGGCTTTTCCAGGTACCGCCAGTTGGTGAAATTATCAGGGTATATTGGGGTTAACAAGCCCTGCGGATCCCAGTCGTCGGGATGAAGTACCCGGGACATCAGCTGCCAATCAAATGGATATGGTCCATCGCCACAGAAGGTGTCGACAAACCAATCAACATTAGACGGAGTGATGGGGGCCTGCATGGTCGACATCATGGTTTCAGGTATGGTAGGCCGCCAACCGTGTCGCAGATCGTAGACGGTAACAGCCTGGCGTCCAGACATCCAGAAGCCATAGATGGTGAACACTACATCTAGACTTCCATCTTTCAGATCTTTCATGTTGGACTTATTTGCATCGGTTGTGACCTGCACAACATGATGATCCAAATTAGCTTCTTCGCACGCAACCGCCGCGCCAACACTCATACTGGTGTTTGTACCGTATATTCCATCGATCTCATTACCGAATTGGACAATCCAATCCTGGGTTATGGAGTACCCTTTGTCTCGGACAAAGTCACCGTATTCCTCTGCGATGACCTCAATATTAGGATAGAGGTCCTTTATTGCTGCCTTATAGCCCCTTGCCCTGTCATTTCCTGCCTTAGAACCGGGGAAACCCAATAGAACACAGGTTTTACCTTCTCCATTGAGCAGTTTCCCCATCTCTATACCGCCAAGGTACCCGTCAACGTATGCGTCAGGGCCGATAAACTGCCCCCAATAAGGCCCAGCATCCAGAGGGGTCCACCAGTCAGCGATCTCCAGAATAGTTGCGTAATAAACCCTTTCTCTATTGACAAGCCTAGAAGCTTCGATAACTGAACCGATTGTGGGCGAGTAGCCAAAGATCATCTTAACACCCGCAGATGCGTAAGATGATATCTGAGAGAGGAACTTCTCAGGGCGACGCTCATCTGTTGCAGCAATATATGTATTACCTAAAGCTTCGACGGCTTCTCGCGCACCTTTGTCAAAGGTGAGGAAGAAGTCATTAGCCATTTGCGCATAGGTGCAAACCATCCGTTCCCCTTGTGAGAACGCTGCTACTCCTATTCCAATCACTAGCAATGCAACCAAAAGCATCTTTCTAGCTGTCATTTGTCCTCCTTGTTGTTCCTTATCTTGTAAACTACGACTACGTCTCTTTTATGAAGCTTCTGTCAGAGAACTCAATTGCCTAATTCCCCTACTAGAAACTTCCTTTTTGTCTCGAATATCACCTCCTTTTGGTAAAATACCTCTCAGTTAAGTACTTTCTATTACCAATTCACCACTGCAAGCCGAACCCCAAAAGGCCCTAGGGAAACATATGGGTAAGAGACTAAAGTACTATCCTTACATTGTACTCTCCTCCGTATCCCTCACCATAGTAGTCGGTTTTAAGCGCATGGAGCTGTCCCTTAAAGTAGCGATTCCCAATAGGAGTGTCCCACTTCTTACCGAAAGCTTCGGTCACATCCCCAGTAACCTCCCCCAAGTGCCCAAACCGGGGCATAAGACAAGGAGTAACTCCTGATGGGGCAAAAGGTGGATAGTGCCACGTTCCCTTGTCTAACATTACCCCTTCATCAGGGCCAACCAGAAATGCACGGGTCTTTTCCGGATCAGGTTGAGGGGACTTAGGAGCTAAGACAAAAATAAGCTGCTTGCCGCCAAGCGGGAGAAAGAACTCATACGTTTCGTAGTGAACTTCGGTCCAAGTAAGGGGTGCTCCCAACGGCTTCGGTTTAAGGAAAAGCATACCCATGGAGAATCTACCCTCCACGTTTTTAAAAGGAATTAAGTCCCAATACGCTTTGAGTATATCAATTTCCACAGCGGGTTTGACATCAATTGGATGTAAGTTGTAGACACCCTCTTCTTTATCTTCATCTCTTCCGACAATACGCCCGAACTCACTAAACTCCCTCATAGTAACATTACTCAAACTCTCCAATTTAACATCTACTACTTCCACTCCTCCTCCTTTTATATACAGACTTTAGACAAACCACCTGCCCTCTCACAAACAAAACCTTTGCGCAATCGATCGCGCAAACGTTCATTATAGCAGTAGGTCCCTCCCTTGTCAAGAAAAAAAAGGTTAGTGAGCGTTGAGATACGTTTAGGAGCCGTGTTAACGAATCTTTGCCCTGGGTTACGTTTCTTGAAGAGGATTTCTTGGCTATAATATGGTATTGTTAGCAGCTGAGTCGGTTTTCTTTTCGGGACGAGATAGCGGAAGAGCGCAGGAGGTTTAAGTGGCAGGAGTAACGCTTACCAATATTACTAAGAAGTTTGGTGACTTTGTGGCGGTGAACGATATCGACCTAAAGGTGGGCGATGCAACGTTTACCGTGTTGGTGGGGCCATCGGGGTGTGGAAAGACAACGACACTGCGGATGATCGCCGGGTTGGAGGAGACGACACAGGGAGAGATTCGGATTGAGGAGCGAGTGGTGAATCGGGTCCCGCCAAAGGACCGCGATATCGCAATGGTCTTCCAGAATTACGCACTCTATCCCCACATGGACGTGTACAACAATATGGCGTTCGGTCTCAAGCTGCGGAAGATCCCCAAGGTGGAGATCAGGCGGAGAGTGCACGACGCAGCAGCACTCTTGGGGATTGAGGACAAGTTGAAGAGCAAGCCGCGTGCGCTCTCAGGTGGACAGCGGCAGCGGGTGGCGGTCGGCCGGGCGATCGTGCGGGACCCTAAGGTTTTCTTGTTCGACGAGCCCCTTTCCAACCTGGATGCCAAGCTGCGGGTGCAGATGAGGACGGAGCTGGAACAATTGCACCACAGGCTTAAGACGACAACGATCTACGTAACGCACGACCAGGTGGAGGCGATGACGCTGGGGGACAAGATCGCGGTGATGAAGGATGGGGTGATCCACCAGTATGCCTCGCCTCAGGAGACCTACGATCATCCGGAAAACCAGTTTGTGGGTGGGTTCATCGGGAGTCCGGCGATGAACTTTCTTAACGCGCGTGTTGGGATCAAGGACGGAAGGGTGGTTTTAATTGGGAAGGGGTTCCGGCTGGTCCTACCTCAGGGGAAGGGGCAGGATCTTCCCAGTGAGGTGGAGGTGATTGTGGGAATCCGACCGGAAGATCTGGAAGGTCCGGCGCCCGATGGGGAGAACACGATGGAGATGAGGGTGCAGGTGACCGAGCCGTTGGGAAACGAGTTGTTGGTTTACGCTGACTGTGGTGGGGAGCGAGTGGTGGCGAACCTTGATCCTCACCGCCGGGTGGAGGTGGACTCAATGATCAGGCTCAGAGTCAATATAGACACCGTACACCTGTTCGACCGCGAGAGCGACCAGACACTCCTCTAACGCCGCCTGCTCACTCGAACAGAGTCAACAGATAGAAAAGGCCGGGGTCGACCGGCCGTGGTGCGCTCAGAGCCTCTTCCAGGCTGACCGGCTCAATCTTCGTCCCGTGTAGGGCGGTCATCACATCAAAGCGTCCATCCAGAGCGAACTCGATTGCCGCAGCACCGAAGCGGGTGGCGAGGATGCGATCGAAAGAAGTGGGACTCCCGCCGCGTTGCAGGTAGGCGAGATTGGTCACCCGCAAAGGAATCTTCATTTGCT
>Ga0307432_1000948_pt1 | contig 19468 bp, 14 predicted proteins | sample SalMarWE160150MG_FD_202158 | JGI IMG/M metagenome (GOLD analysis project Ga0307432, IMG submission 202158) | Salt marsh sediment microbial communities from the Plum Island Ecosystem LTER, Massachusetts, United States - WE1603-150 | ecosystem: Environmental > Aquatic > Marine > Intertidal zone >...
GCCCCTCCGACTCGTTTCGGCGGAATGCTCCACCGAGCATGTCCACCAGCTGCGTTTCCACATCGTAGGCGCCCATCTTGATCGTGTCGGTGAGGAGCTTGCGTTCGTACGTCAGCTTGACAGGATCGCCGTCACTCACCTCACATAAGCGGATCTTTCGCGCGGTATCGCGCCGCCGTTTACACAGGCGCTCATATCGTTCCCGCGCCTGTTCGATCCCGGCCAGGCATCGGCGGCATATCGCGGACGAGGCGTTGCTAAGATCCGCCCGCCCGTAGGCCGCTTCGGCCTTCTGAAGGGTAGCCCGGGCCGTCTTGGCTTCGCGGTAGAGAGTTCGCCACGCGGGATTCACTACCAACCGGTCGGGCATAGGCGATACTCGTGGCTTCCACCGCCGATTCCGCGGACATCGCCCCCGTCGTGATAGCCGATTGGTCATCCTCTCCGTCTGAGTCGGTGTTCTGGTCATCCTCCAACGCAAGCAAAGGCGCGTCGTCCGCCCCGCCTTGGGTCAACCCGCGTTCCCGCAGTACACGATAGACCGTCGAAGGCGACAGCCCCAAACGATTGGCAATATCCTGATGGGACTTTTGGCGCTTCCGCAAAGATACGATCCGAGAGGCGACTCCCCGGCCGGCCTTTCGTCGATGCTTGGGGCCCTTCGGCTTGCCGACCAATCCGCCAATCCCCTCCTCGGCTACAGCCCGGCGGGCGCGCCGCAGCGTAGATACGCTCAAGCCAAACGCCGACGCCACCTCGTTCTGCTGAGCCAGATCGGCCTCGATGAGTTGCACGGCGGCGAATTTGTGATTGACTTTGTCGCAGCGCCGGTAGGAGTAGAAAGGAATCAGGCCGTCGAAGATCGCCCGAACCTCACCGTCGTCGCGATACCAGACCCGGTCATTGATTGCTTGCGCCCCTTCTGGTAATGCCCATGCGGCGTGCAGTCGTCCCTGACTCGTGTGCTTTCGATCCATCGAAAGGTGACTCCGAAAGTGCCCACGGCTCCACCGTAAACGTCACCTTTTATGACGACCGTCAAGCATCCGCCCTTTCAAGAAATGCCTATAAATAAAGCAAAACGATGGACTAGATCAGGAGCTCTGGCGCTACACTGCCGGCGTCGACGCGTCATCGAACTTCCAGTCAAATCCGTCACTCATCTTCGGATTCATAGGGACAACCGCATCCGATCTCAAACGGCTTGTTCGCCCAACTGATCGGAGTGTCCGGACTGCGAATCCAACCCGACAAACGGGAATGATCAACAAGGCGGCGACGTGTGTCAGGCCGGTCTTCGGGGACTCCGGAGTTGCCCGAAGGGAGTCTCCGCCTGTCCACCGGTCCGAGCGGTGTTGCTGCGCGAAGCTCGTAAGCGTCGCACCATCGCTCTTGCGATGCGAAGTAATAGACATTAACGCGGTGAAAGGGAACAGGTGGGAAGCAGTAAGGCGCAGGCTCCGCAAGCACACCGAAGGGGTAGTCCCCTTGATAGGATGCCGCTAGTCGCAGTCGCGTGTTGTCCGTGGTCGTATCGACGTAAAAGTTCCAAAGGTAATTCCAACCGAAGAACCCAATCCATAGTGCCACAAACGCCACCGGGATCCAGTGAACGATCCGGCTCAGCTTCGTCCAGCGGCGAGTTAGCAGACAGGCCGTACCGATCGCCAGGGCAGTGTTGGCGAATATACCGAACCGGCCATACTCAGCGGGCTTGCCCGCGCCGATCAGAACGAACTGCAGGAAAAGCACCACCGCCGGAATCGCAAGCGGTACGATTGAACTGTTCCTGCGCACAAGTGCCACGATCAACGCAACCACGCCAAGAACGAGAATCGGTAGTGTCACACCCTCGACAGTCAATTCGAGCACGCGGAGAAAGCCTTCGCCGATCCGGGCGATCTCGTACATGGCCAGCGAGTTACCGAAGTTGCTGCGAAGCACCCCTCGATTGACAAACGCGTTGATCAGTATGTACGGGTTCGTGATTAGGTAGACGATCGCGCCGATCAGGATGCCGCCGATCGTGTGTTTGGCGGTCGTGAGCATGTTTCTCCGATGATCAACGTTTGCGTCACCGCGCGGGCTAAAGCCCGCGGCTCGCCACCCGACCAATGGAATCAGCACGAAGATGGGCCATGACGACAGCACCATTCCAAACGCCGCTCCGCAACAAAAACACATAAACCACCAGTCGTGCCGGGTGGTGCGGGCAAACTTGTTTGTCCGTGGTTCAGTGATATCCTGCACGGGTGAGCTGAGCTCACCCATGCCACCCGCGGCATCACCGCGCGGGCTGAAACCGGCGGCTCGCCGGGAAAGGTATCGCATCGCGAACAGGACCGCCATCAACATCAGCACAGCGCCGGGCAGATGCGGCTTTCCCTCATGGGCCATGCAGATCACGACGGGCATGAGCGTAAACAGCAGGGCAGCCATAAGGCCTGCCCATGACCCGGCCAAACGCCGGGTAATGGCAAAGACAACTAAGACGCCGATCACACCCCAGGCCGCCGCATACGCTCGGGCAACGATGTAGAACTTCCCGAACTCGTCCGGATTGTCGAGGTAGTAGACAACGTCACCGCGCACGTCGATCAGGCCGACAACATCGCATGCCCCAATGAGCGCCCCGATGGGGTAGATGAACAGGCCGCCGTATTGGTATAACCTGGGGTCGAGCTCGAGCTTCCGGGGATTCATCCCCGCCAGCGCCATCATCGTGATCATCTCGTCCGGCTGATAAGTGTAGAGGCGATAGCGGAGATAGATCTTGGCAACGTTATCTTCTGTTTCAGTAAGCAGGATGGGTTCGCTCGCAGCCTGTTGCAGCGGGTCGACGTCGACATCAGCCCCGCGATCGGAAGAGAACTTCTCCGCTGCGCCGGCTAATCGATAGATCTTCTCTCCTGGCCAGGGCGGATCATCACCGAAGAGATATTTGTCGATCTTCCGGCTCGGCAAACCCCATGCAATCCCAACGGTGCAGATAACCACGAAGAGCAGCACTACTGCGATGAGAATCGCCTGTACTGTCCGTCTGGAACTAACTGGACTGTCTGCCAAGTCATCCATCGGCGTATTTGGCGCACATGGTCTCTGCACGAGAGGTCAATCGGTATGAGCTGTTTCGTTGTTGATCGGGTCCACTTCGCTCACTGAGTGAGTTTGCTAATAACCTCCGCAAGCAGTCGATTGAATGTCTCCGGGTCTTCCATCATCACGAAATGCCCGGTCCCCGGCATGAGTTTCACCTCAAAAGACAAGGCGTGTCGCCTCCCGGCCTCGATATTCGTCGGATACCTGTCCGAGTTGATGCAGTATACTGGAAGGCGCGCCTCCTTCAGTGACTTCTTAATGTCATAGTTGAACAACGCCTCGAAAGCGGCAATCCCCACGTCGGGAGGGGCCGAAGCCATGTCGCTCATCACGTGTTCGACAAGCACCGGGTCGGCGCCGGAAGGAAACATCCCACGCACGAATCGACGGGTTGCCTCTTTGAAATCCTCCCTGAACGGCGCCGTGAAGTTCTCAAGCTGCTCCTTGGTTACCTCCTCTTCGATGCGCCGGAACGTGTCAACTCCCACCAACCCGATCGCCCGCCCGGGCATCTGTCGTGCCGCCTCGATAATCACCGGCCCGCCCATCGAGTGGCCGATCAGTATCACCCGACCGAGGTCGAGCTTCTTGACCACGGCCGCGACATCTGCACCGAACGCCTCGAGGGTCCATTCCTTTCGGTCCAGACCCGATTCTCCGTGTCCGGCGAGATCGACCGTGACAACCTTGTGATTGTCTGCAAACCGCGCGGTTTGAGCCTTCCAATAGCTCTTGTCGCAGCTCCAGCCATGGACAAATACTAGAGCCGGATCGCCATTGCCTTGCACGTTGCAGCATATATGGACGTTATCCGCTGAAACGACCATGTGCTTCTGCACGGATGCGCACCCCAGCAGACCCAGGACCAGAAACGGCGATACTATACATGGGTGTATCAAGCTTGTCTTCACTTGAGTCTCCTTGAAGATCTTTGAACGCTGTCTATAGCGCGACACCATCGGTGGGATACCAATTCAGTACCTCATTCAGTAGCTATGCTACGACGCCGGCTTCCTTAAGATCGGCAACCTCCTTGTTTGAAAAGCCCGCGTCCTGCAGGACTTCCTCAGTATTCTGGGCATATGGTGGGGCATAGGCGAGGCGTCGCTCAACGGAGGCCAAGTGCTCCCGCTCGACGGACGGTGGGGGCAATCGCACTCGCCTTCCGGATGGTGTTTCTGTTTCGAGGAGCCTGTCCCGGATTGGAGGAAACTCCATAACCTGAGGCACGGTATGGATCGGGGCCGCTACGAGCCCTTTTGAACTCAGGAGCTTCACAAGCTCCGCGGTTTGGAAGCTCCGCGTGACGGCACCAATATCTGTATGGATAGACTCCCTTTCCCGTCTGCGACCCTCGTTCGTGTCTCGGGTGGGTGAACTGAGGCCGTGGAACTCTTCGATGAATATCAGGCGCTTCCACTGCACGTCGTTTCCAATGGCCATGTAAATGTATCCATCCGACGTAGGATATACATTCACGGGCACGAACTCTCGGTGCTCGTTTCCACTGCGTCGAACCTCGTTGGGTTCATATCCCAGATCAAGTAGTGGAATGGTGGTCACCAGCCACGAGGCTGCGGCCTGGGCCATGGATACGTCGATTCGGGAACCCTTCCCGGAGTGAGCCTTTTCCGCCAGTGCGAGGCAGACATTGGCGAAGACTTCATCGCCGGCCTTCAGGTCCACAAAAGGCACACCGCACAACATTGGCGGACCTTCAGGATCGCCGGTGAGATCCATGTAGCCCGTGATTGCCTGGATGGCTGGATCGTAGCCCGGCATGTCGGGATAGTCCGGTCCCATTGCCGAAAGCCCCGCCCAGATCAAACCCGGGTTGACGGCGCTCAGAGTCTCGTAGTCTATGCCCAGCTCCCTATATCGCTTGGGTAGGGTATTGCTGGCGAAGATATCCACCGGCAGGTGCGAGATAAGACGCCTCAGTACTTCCTGTCCTCTTTTCTCTTTCAGGTTCAAGCTGATGGTTTCCTTCCCGACGTTGGGCCCGATGAAGTAGCTATGCTGGTCGGGGCGCTCTCCCTCCTTTCCCACATACCGGTTCGGGTCACCGGGAAGACGATTGCCGAACGGGGTAGCCTCGATACGGATCACGCGCCAGCCCAAATGTACGAATCGCTGCGTGGCGTACGAGAGCGACAGCGCCTGCTCCAGGGAGAGTACGGTAAGCTTCTCCACGGATTACGCCCCCTTCTTGGACGAGCCGTTGGCTTTAGTCCACGCGGATTCTTCGCGCGCCTGTTTCAACTTCATCAGTACCCTCTCCGGTGTGAGAGGAAGCTCCGTAATGCGCACTCCCGTAGCGTCGAAAACCGCGTTTGCGATGGCAGGCGCAACTGGAATCAGTGGCGACTCGCCGATTCCCTTGGCGCCGTAGGGACCGGTCGGGTCGTGCGTCTCAACAAAGGCGATGTCCAGATCAGGGAGTTCCGTGGCCGTGCAAAGCTTGTAATCCGTGAAGGTTGAGTTCAGGATGCGACCACCTTCCACCTTCAGCTCCTCGGATAGACAATACCCTATTCCCTGAGCGATTCCGCCCTCGACTTGACCTTCGATGCCCAGACGGTTGATCACCCGGCCAACATCGTGGGCGGCGCAAATCTTGAGCACTTTGACCACGCCCGTGTCCAGGTCCACCTCGACCTCTGCCACGTGGGTCCCGAAAGCATAGCAGGCAGAGATATTGCCCATGTGCTTCTCGTCGGGAGACGTACTCGGCGGTTCGTAAAAGTGCGTCGTCATAACCAATTCGTTTTTGGCGCCGAAGTGAAGCCCGCGAATTATCTTGCCGATGGACTCGAGCGGTTCCCCGCCGGATCGATCCACCACTTTGCCCTTATGCAGGTCCAGTTCTTCGGGCTTTCGCTTCAGACGCGCCGCGGCGGCATCGAGTAGTTTTAGCCGCGCTTCCCGCGCCGCCCCAAGGGCCGAGTTACCCGCGATGAACGTGGTGCGGCTGGCATGAACCCCGACGTCCCACGGTGTCAGGTCTGTGTCGTTATTGATCACGCGGATGTTCTTTATTGGAAGCCCCAGTTGTTCAGCCACAATCTGGGCGATCGTGGTCTCTGAGCCCTGGCCGATCTCCGATGAACCGGTGAGAATCGTAACTCCACCGAAGTCGTCGATCTTGAGAATGGTACCGCACCCGTCGGAGCGATAGATTTTGGCACCGCCGCCCACATGAAACAGCGAAGCCATGCCTATCCCCCGAACCACGGAGTGGTCAGCTGGTGTCCCCGACCGCTCCCTTACGGTCGCGGTTCTGACTCGGCGTTTGACGTTTCGACGTTTCTCTCCCCATCCCGCGTTGCCGGCTGCGGTCTCGAGGCATTCCTTCAGCCCACACGTCCCCAGGACCATGCCCTGCCCGGTGATCTCGCCCGGCTCCTGAGCGTTCTTGAGCCGAAGTCCCAAGGGATCCATGCCCAGCTTGCCGGCCAGGTGGTCCACTTGGGACTCAAGAGCGAACGTAGCCTGGGGATTTCCATATCCCCGAAAGGCACACGCATAGATGTTGTTGGTGTACACGACATCCACGTGCTGACGCACGTGTGGCACGCGATAGAGAGACGAGAAGGTGCGCATCATGATCCACGGCGTCGTCGCGCCCCAGGAAGTGTGCCCGCCGTTGTCCAGTGTCATACGCACGTCGCGGAATGTGAAGGTCCCGTCATTCCGCGCACCGCTCTTGAGATGAAACGTTACGGGTTGACGAGTGGGCGTCGCCAGGAACTCCTCTTCACGTGTAAACACGAGCCGGACAGGCCGTAAGGTCGCGCGGGCCAGGAAAACGCAGATCGGCTCAAATGGATGGATATCCAACTTGCTGCCGAAACCGCCGCCGATGGGAGGCTGGATGATCCTGATCTTCTCCGGGGCAACGCCAACGATCCGCGAAAGGTCGTGCTTGTATAGAAAAGGCACCTGGGTAAGAGAGTGAACGGTAAGCCTGCCGTCAGCGTCGAAGTCGGCGATGATCCCGGACGTACCCAGACAGCAATGGGCCACACGCTGGAGGACAAACGTGTCCTCCACGATAACATCCGAGTCGCGCATCCCCTCTTCGACGTCCCCGTGAGAGTAGTCGTAGCGAAACGGCGTGTTGTCCGGGAACCCAGCGTGTATTACGGGCGCTCCTTTGACCAGGGCTTCATCGGGGGAGGTCACCACCGGGAGATCCTCGTAGGTCACACGGATACGTTTGACAGCCTCGACCGCCAGCTCCGGCGCATCCGCCGCCACGGCCGCCACCTCATCTCGGACGCACGTAACCTTCTCTGCCTTAAGAGCCGTGTTGTCCTGACCGAACCCGAAAGGCACGAGTTCGATATCCGAAGCCGTGATCACCGCCCGAACGCCTGACATGGCTTTAGCAGCCGAGGTGTCGATGCTCAGAATCCGGGCATGTGGGCGCCGAGCAAAGAGGATCTTCCCGTAGAGCATCCGGGGCAGCCTGATGTCCTCCATGTATCGCGCCAGCCCCGTAGCCTTTTCCGGTGCGTCCAGCTTGGGGATTCGCTTTCCGATCAGGGTCTTTTCGGCGTGCTCTTCCGATGCGACATTGGCAGCCGTCTCAGGCATCACAGGCACCTCCCCGCGCCAGGGACAGGATCGCGTCTATGATCTTTCGATATCCCGTGCAGCGGCAGAGATTTCCCTCTAACCCACGCCTAACATCATCCTCAGTCGGGGAAGGATTGGCTTCCAACATCGCATAAGTAGCCATGATCATACCCGGTGTGCAGAATCCGCACTGAATCGCGCCATGATCGATGAAGGCCTGCTGGATGGGATGAAGCCGGCCGTTCGCTTTGAGGCCTTCGATGGTGAGGACCTCCAAGCCCTCGCATTCAAGGGCGAGTACCAGGCAGGAATTCACCAGCTTCCCGTCCAGCATCACCGAGCACGCCCCGCATTCGCCCTCGCCACAGCCGTACTTGGTGCCGGTCAACTCGAGGTCATTGCGCAGGACGTCCAGCAGGGTGGCGAAAGGCGAAACCATCAGCCTGACCGGCTCTGCGTTCACCACGAAGGCAAGTTCGACCTTGTCAAGAGCGTGCTGCACGTTCCAGCATCCTTCTGAGCATTACCCCCACGACCTCCCGGCGGTAGGTATCGCTTGCGCGCACATCCGAAATGGGTGCGATTTCCTCTTGGGCGGCAGCCTCGCATTTCGCAATGACTTCCGCAGAGAGTGGATTCCCCATGAGCTGTGCCTCGGCCCCGTGACCGCGCAAGGGAATCGGGGCTACGGAGCCGTACCCCACCCTGGCGTGCGTGATCGTTCCGTCCTCAACCTTGATCGCCAATCCCACCGAAGCCACGGCGATCTCCATGGCGGGACGCGTTCCGAACTTGTCCCATGCTGCGAAGAACTCCTCAGCCAGTGGCTTGAAGCGGATGCGTGTCAGTATCTCGCCGGGTGCAAGAACGGTGGAGCCGGGCCCGCGGAAGAAATCGGCGATCGGCACGTCCCGCACTTTAACGCCATCCCGTCCCAAGGACGCCAGCTCAGCCACGGCGTCCAACAAGATCAACGGGACGGCTGTGTCCGCGGCGGGCGATGCGTTACACAGATTACCACCAATTGTGGCTCTGTTGCGAACCTGGGGGCACGCGATTCGACCTGCAGCATCCGACAGCACCGTTGCCGAAGAATGGATCACCGGATCGGATGCGATCTCGCTTATCATCGTACACGCGCCAACACTAACGTCCCCGTTTCCGCGCGATACGCCCCTAAGCTCCGCAATGCCTTTCAGGTCCAAGACGCAGTCCGGTCTTGTGGTCAGACCGGCCGACCAGCGAGGCAAGAGGTCCGTCCCTCCTGCATAAAGCACAGCGGCACCGGACGTGCGATTGAATGTCGAAAGGGTTTGCTCTATAGTCTCGCAGCGATGAAAGCCTAACATGCCCCACCCAATCGCAGGTGCTGCAGCCGCACACTTCATACCCGCAGGAACAACAGGCCCCATCCTATTGGTGGATGTGATATAGTCAACGCGGAAACGACTGCCCGGCAAAGGGTTGAAACCAAAGCGATTTCCTGACAGATTCCCCAGGGGAATCCTGCCGGGATGTGTACTCGGCGTACATTGGATCGGGATCGGCAGGCCGTCAGATAGGAATAAGGATGGACGCAGCTTCCAACCATGTGGTCCTGCGGGATGGTCCCGGCACGCCGGTATGCCTGTTGGGGAACCTGGCAATCGTTCGCGGGGCGCTGGAGGCGGGTGTCCAGTTCTTCTCATGCTACCCGGGTACCCCTTCATCAGAAGTTGGCGATACGTTCGCCCAAATTGCCAAAGAAGCGGATATCCTGTTCGAGTACTCGGTCAACGAGAAGGTGGCTGTTGAGATTGCATTCGCCGCAAGCCTTACAGGCGCCCGAACCATGTGCGGTATGAAGCATCTCGGATTGAACTATGCCGCCGATCCGATCGCCACCATGCCATATATCGGCGTGGAGGGCGGCATGGTCATTGTAAGCGCAGGCGACCCCTCGGTGATCACCAGCCCCAATGAGCAGGACCAGCGGCACTTCAGTCATTTCCTGTACTACCCGGTGTTCGATCCGGCTACGCCCGACGACGCTCTGCGAATGACGCGCTATGCATTTGAGTTTTCAGAGAAGACCCGCTTGCCTGTTATTCTTCGTCCGACGACCCGAGTGTGTCACAGCAGTGGCATGGTGACGTATGAATCTCTTCCCGCCAACAAGAACCGGATTCATTTCACCAAGGACCCCGCTCGTTATGTTCCCATCCCCGCCAACGCGCATCGCATGCGTAAGGAGCTTACGGAACGTTACAGGCGCGCGGAAGAGTTGCTGGGAACATCCGAGTTCTTTCCCCGTGCTGGCAGCGGGCGATACGGCATTATCGCTAGCGGCGTCGCGTATGCCTATGCCACTCAGGTGATTCAAGATTTGGGACTTGAGCGGCAGGTGACGCTTCAACAAGTTGGAGCCTATCCCATTCCTGGCGGAGTGTTGGCTGATTTCCTGGTAGACGTTGACTCAGTTCTTGTGGTCGAAGAGTTGACTCCGCTCGTTGAGGACCGGATCAGTCTGGCGGCGTTTCGCCGTCGAAGAGACATCCCCGTGTATGGGAAACATACCGGGCACTTCCCCGTGGAATATGAATACACACCGGATCTTGTCGAGGATGCCCTCAGAGACTACTTGAGACTTCAGCTCAGAGAGAAGGCTTCGGTTGTGGTCCCTGATTTGCCAACCCGACCACCCGTGCTGTGTCCGGGGTGTCCACATCGCGCGAGCTTCTATATGGCAAGGAAGGTATTTGGCAAGAATACGGTCTATTGCAACGACATTGGCTGCTATACCCTGGGATATGGTGAGCCCTTGCATTCCTGTGACGTCTTGCTGTGTATGGGTTCTTCCATTAGTCAGGCTTCGGGAATCGCTCGCACGACAGGCCGCAGAACAGTGGCCTACATTGGCGATTCGACGTTCTTCCACAGTGGCCTGCCCGCACTGGCCAATGCGATGCAGGCCAAAGATGATGTCACAGTCATCATTCTGGACAATTACATAACCGCCATGACAGGCTTCCAGCCCAGTTTGACAACGAATTCCCGGGAACCGGGCGGTGTGCAAGTGGAATCACGGACGACCGGCGAAAAGGGAATGCGGTTCTCGATTGAAGAAACCGTGCGAGGTCTTGGAGTCAACGAGATCTATTCGGTCGATCCGTACAATGAAGACGCGACGCTCGATGCCCTAAAAAAAGCCAAGAACGGTGTTGGCGTGAATGTTGTGGTATGTCATTCCCCATGTGCCGTGAACGAGCACAGATTGAAAAGAGGTGAGAAGCGAGCTCCCTTTACCATCGACCGGGAGCAATGCAACTCATGCTCGTTGTGCGTACGGCTTTTGGGTTGTCCGGCCATCCTCGTTGTGGACGGGCAGTACATGATCGACCAGGAGCTCTGTGTTGGTTGCGGGTTGTGCGCGCATGTATGCCAGTATGATGCAATACGGCAATCCAACGCTAAGAAGACTTGAATGAAATCCACTGACGATCATCAAGACGATTCCGGCTGGCGGATACTCATCGTGGGTACCGGCGGTCAGGGAGTTCTGACGGCAGCACGTCTGCTCTGTGACGTCTTCGTCTACCAAGGATATCAGATTGTAAGCGGTCAGTTGCACGGCATGGCACAGCGCGGTGGCAGCGTGCAATCTTCCGTCATGATCGATTCCGGCATCAGCCCGGTGATCCCCCGTAACAGGGCTGGTTTCGTTTTGGGCTTTGAACCGGTTGAGACTGCGCGAGCCTTGCCGTTTATATCACCTGAAACAGTGGTCTACATGAACACGACACCCGTTGTGCCATACATCCTGGGGCAACGATCCATACTAAAGCAAATGGGCGCGGAATACCCCGACGTGCAAGAGCTTGTGGATTGTATTCATTCCGTCACTCCTTGTGCATATGCCTTCGATGCCACGGAACTTGCCATCGAGGCAGGCTCGGTCAGAGCAGTGAATATCATCATGTTGGGTTGCCTGCTCGGATCGGGATTATTACCGTGCACGGCCGGCGACTTCTGGAATACCGTAACAAAAACCATGCCGCCGCACTTGGTAACCGCCAACAATAATGCATTCTCACGCGGCGTCGAGTTAGGTAAAAGCTTTCGGTCTGGTGAGAGGAAACCATGAAGATGAAGATCGGCATTGACGTCGGCGGGACGTTTACGGATTTCCTCATGATCCGGCAACACGAAGAGCCGCGGATTTACAAAGTCCTGTCAACGCCCTCCGACCCTTCCATCGGTCTTGTCAACGGCCTGAACGAAATCGCCGCGAGCTTGAGCATTTCACTCAATGAACTGGCACGGTCCACAGAAACAATCGTACACGGTACAACCGTAACGACGAACGCCGTGTTGACGCTGGCAGGCGCCAAGACAGGACTTATAACCACTGAGGGAGTCCGCGATGCGCTCGAGATGCGACGCGGCGTACGGGAGGAACAATACAACAACCGGTATACGAATGTCCCCCCACTCGTGCCGCGGTATCTGCGCATGCCGGTTGGGGGACGTCTGAATTACTGCGGGGAGACGCTGCGGACCCTGAATCTCGACGACGTCCGACAGGCCGTCCGTTTGTTCAAAGATGAACAGGTTGAGGCTGTTGCCATCTGCTTCATGAATTCCTTCGCCAACCCGGAGCAGGAAAGACAGGCGGCCAAGCTAGTCCGAGCGGAACTGCCCGGATCGTATCTTACCGTATCTTCCGAATTCCTGCCATCCATTCGCTTCTACGATCGCGTCAGTTCGACCGTCCTCAACTCATATGTGGGACCGAAACTCAGTTCGTATCTTGCTCGATTGATGTTGCGGCTCAAGGAAATCGACTTCGGCGGCGTCCTGCTGCTCATGCAATCCAACGGCGGCATCATGCCGCCGGATGTGGCACAGAAAAGCCCCGCCCTCACCCTGCTGTCCGGACCGGCCGCGGGACCGGGAGCGGGATTGGGTTACGCCCGCTCGCATGGTCATAACAGTTGCATTACCGTGGACATGGGTGGCACCAGCTTCGATGCAGCTCTGGTACGAGACGGTACAGCCATCGTCGTGACGGAGGGAGAAATCAACCGATATCGCATTGCCCTTCCTATGTTGGACATTGTCACCATCGGCGCCGGGGGAGGCAGCATTGGGTGGATCGACGAGGGGGGATTGTTGCGTATGGGACCGCAGAGTGCGGGTGCCGCTCCGGGTCCAGCCTGTTATGGAAAGGGCGGGACACTGCCGACTTGCACCGATGCGGATCTGATATTGGGTTACCTCGACGCCGACTATTTTGCCGGTGGTAAGATCAAACTGGACCGCCAGGCCGCCCACAGAGCCATTCAAGAACACGTCGCAAAGCCTCTCGGATTATCCGTCGAAGATGCGGCGGCTGGAATGTACCAGGTTATCAATAACAATATGGCCCAGGGAGTGCGGCAGACATCCATAAAACGCGGACTCGATCCAAGAGAGTTCCCGATGGTGGCTGCCGGTGGTGCCGGCCCGTTGCACGCCTGCATGATTTGCCATGAGCTGGAAATCCCAATGTTCATCGTGCCGCGCGAATCTTCCATCTTCTGTGCCGCTGGAATGCTGTTGAGCGACCTGCGACACGACTTTGTATACTCCTTTGTGTCAGTCCTCGACGAGATCGATTGGCCAAGACTCAACACTCTGGTGACTGAAATGGTGGCCGACGGTTCTCGCCTTCTGGCCGAAGAGAGTATCCCGGAAGCGAAACGGAGGTTCTCGGTAAACTTGGACTGCCGATACGTCAAGCAGTATCACGAGGTCTCTTTGCCGGTGGCGATCGATTCAGTTCGCAAGGCCGATGCGAATACGATTACGGCGGCCTTTCACGCCGAGCACGCAAGGCTGTACGGCTACTCGCTTGAACGGGAAAGCACGGCAGTTGAACTGATCAACGTTCGTCTCCGCGCCGTTGGGCTCACCGATAAGCCGTCTTACACCGAGGAACCGTATGCCGGGCCCGATCCCAGCCCGGCTGTAAAGGGTGAAAGAACCACTTTCATTTCCGAGGATCGGACGTTCAAGTGTATCCCCGTGTACGATGGCCACATGACACGCCATGGGAATCGTATACGTGGTCCCGCCTTGATCGAGCAGGTAAACACTACTCTCCTTTTGGGCTCGTCGCACGACTGTCTTTGCGACAAATATGGTAGTTTCATAGCCTTTGACAAGCGATATGAAAACCGGCTCCCGTCGACATTGCAGGAGATGCTCCCGTGAGCAACGTGGATCCAATTTTGCTGTCGGTCTTCGCACGTGCTTTCAAGTCAATTACGGACGAAATGAGTATCTCTCTGCAAAAGACGACACGCTCGCCCATACTGTGTGAAGCAAAGGATTTCGTTACCGGCATCTATGATGCACATGGAAACATGCTCGAGCAAACTGAGAACCTGCCGATCCTGTCGTTCTCACTCGGCCCGGTCTGTAAGTACATTATTGACTACTTTGCCGATGAGGTCTATCCAGGGGATGTCATCCTTCACAACGACGTATTCAGCATGGGCAATCAGAACAACGACGTCGCCGCCTACAAGCCCATCTTCTTTGAGGGTAGACTCGTAGCCTGGTCCGCGTGCAAGGGCCATCAGGCTGACATCGGCGGCGCCGTGGCCGGCGGTTACAACCCCAATGCCACGGAAGTATGGCAGGAAGCGCTCCGGATTCCTCCGATCAAAGTCTATGAGAAAGGCAAGTTGCGCAAGGACGTATGGGATTTGATCTTCGCCAATATCCGTTTTGATATCGTTCAACAAGATATGCGCGCCGAAATGGGGTCTTGCGTGGTCGGCGAGCAGCGCATGCTGCGCCTGTTGGAAAAGTACGGTGTGGAGTGCTTTGACACCCATAAGGAAGCTTTGTTCGAGGCGACGCGCAAGATGATGGAGGCCGAGATTGCAACTATCCCCAATGGCAAGTATCGCGGCGAATCGACCGTCTACTACGACGGCAAGAATCTCGGGAAGCAATACCACATCCGGGTCACAATCACCGTCGAAGACGGGCGCATTACATTTGATTACACGGATACTGATCCACAGTCTGACGCGTTCGTCAACGGCACCTTCACTTCCAGCGCCTCGGCTGCGGTGTTAACCTTTCTTCAAATGGTCAATCCCGACATTCCGCACAATCAAGGTATGGTCGAACCCATCGATATCATCATACCCGAGGGGACCATTCTCAATGCCGCCTTCCCGGCAGCTACAACATATGGGAATCATCTATGCCCGCCCAATGCGGACGCCATTGCTCGTGCGATGGCTCCGGTTGTTCCAAAGCGTGTCACAGCCGGGTGGAATCACCTATTGTGTTCATTGACAACCGGCCTGGATCCACGGAAGAATGACAAATATGTGGATATCTGTTTCATGGGTCTCAAGGGCGGTTCCGGCGCGCTGCACGGCGTCGACGGATACGATCACATCGGTATGATCGATGCGTCCGGAGGTCTGCTTGACCAGGACTACGAGATGTTCGAGCAGCAAACGCCGCATTTGCTCATACGCCACGAATATCTATGTGACTCAGCCGGCCCCGGGAAATGGCGTGGCGGTCTCGGAGTTGAGACTGTATTCGAGATTGGCTCGGACAATACTCAACTCGTCATATTCGGCGATGGTAATGTCGAGCCGGCCTTCGGCCTCTACGGCGGCGGTAACGGGAGCTTGAACTCGATTAAACTGCGGTATCCGGATGGACAGGAGCGCGTTCCATTGAGTCTGGATCTATTCCCAGGCGTCCCAAAGGGTTCCGTCTATCACCAGTTGGCCGGCGGAGGCGGCGGCTACGGAAACCCCCACGAACGTCCAAAGGATCTGGTCGCAAGGGAGGTGCGAAATGGGATCATCTCTCCGAAAGCCGTACGGGATGTCTACGGTGTGGCAGTGGATGCTATAACCTTTGAAGTCGACGAGCGCACGACGGCTGCGCTTAGGAGTGGAAAATCCCTTTGAGACAAAGAACGTCTAACAATACGAGCCGCGGTCTTCAATCCGCGCGGACATTAAGAGACCTTGAACCTCCGGCCCCTCGTTCTGTTGGACGCACAACAATGTCAGACTGGACGATCACACTGTGAGAGATGATTCAACGGCTGCTCGCTGACGGCAATTGACATCCGTGAATACATTGGCTGCTGAGAATAGAGTGTTTCAAGAGTTGATAAAGGAATGAACTTCGAGCTATCCGAAGAGCAACGACTCGTTAGTGACACATTCATGCGTGTTTGCGAGGACCGGGTTAAACCCGTGGCCGCCGCAATCGACGAAGCTGGCGAGTTTCCACGCGAATTGTTCAAGGAACTGGGTAGTCTCGGCCTTTTCGGTCTGCGCTATCCGGAATCCCTGGGCGGTTCGGGTTTGGGATTCATCGCGTGCTGCCTGGCCATCAGTGAAATCGCCCGCGGCTCACTCTCCCTGGCCGCGGCGGGCGCCATGCAGTCCTTGATGGGAACCGATTTTTTGTACGCATTCGGTAACGAAGCAATCCATGAGAGATTGCTGAAGCCTGCCATCCAAGGTGAAAAGATCGGCACGATCTGCATCACCGAGCCGGGCGCCGGCAGCGATCTTTCGTCGATTGCGACCTCGGCTAAGAAGGTTGACGGCGGTTATCGACTGAACGGGCAGAAGACATGGATTACCGGGGCGCCGGTGGCGGATCTCTTTACCGTTTTCGCACGCGCAGGAGAAGGAAACCGCCTGACCGTCTTTCTTGTCGAACGCGACTTTCCCGGTCTGATGATCGGTAGAGCAATTGAGAAAATGGGCTGTTGTGCCCTGCCAACGTCGGAGATCTTCTTTGAAGACTGCTTCGTTCCCGACGATCATCGCCTCGGGGAAGAAGGTGAAGGGGAAAGCAGCCTGCGCAGGATTCTCGGCGAAATACGGACGATAACCGGGGCGTTGGCAATCGGTGTTGCCCGAGGCGCTCTGGAAGAAGCTGTGCAATATGCCGCCGAACGAAAACAGTTCGGCAAGTTCATCAACCGCTTCCAGGCCATCCAACTGAAATTGGCGGAAATGGGCACGGATCTCGAAGCCGCCACTCACCTGGTTCATTATGCAGCCTGGCTTAAGGACAATGATAAATCCCACCATCGCGAGGCGGCAATGGCGAAACTCTTCGCCTCGGAACGATCAACCGAGATTTGCGACAAGGCCACCCGCATTTTCGGATCTTACGGTTATGCTAGGGAGTTTGCAGCGCAGCGGCATTTTCGGGATATCCGGTTTACGCTTTACGGCGGCGGGACCAGTGAAATCCTGAAGCTGATCATTGCCAGGGATATGACAACATGAGCTTCCGAAAGGTGAGTCGAGAATGATGAGTCCGGTAGAATGGTCAGAGCGATGACAGCGAACAAGAAGATCCGAGTTCTCTTTGCCAAACCTGGTTTGGACGGACACGATGTCGGCGCGAAAGTCGTCGTGCGCGCCCTGATGGAAGCCGGTTTCGAGGTCATCTATACGGGTCTGCGGAAGTCACCGGAGGAGATTGTTCGTAGCGCCTGCGACGAAGATGTGGATGTGCTCGGTTTGTCAATCCTCTCCGGTTCTCATATCCCCATCTGTCAACGAGTGAAGACTCTTCTTCATGAACACGATCTCACGGACATCCTTTGGCTTGTCGGTGGAAATATCCCCAAGAGTGACCACGAAGATCTGAAGAAACTCGGCGTCGATGGCGTCTTTTCCGTCGGTACTCCCCTTCAGTCGGTCATTGGTTTCATCCGTGAGAAGCTCCCATGAATCGCGAAGAGAAGACAGACCTCAAACAAGTCTTCAACGAATCACACCTAGAGGTCAAGCCGGTCTATACTGCCGACGATGTCGAACAGACCGGCGGCTTTGACGGTATCGGCAGCCCAGGCGAGTTTCCGTTCACTCGTGGCATTCACAAGCACATGTATCGAAAGCGTCCGTGGACAATGCGCCAGTATGCGGGTTTCGGACAGCCAGAGGAAACCAATGAGCGTTTTCGTTACCTGATTGCCAACGGACAAACGGGCCTCAACGTCGCCTTCGACTTGCCCACGCAGGTCGGCCTGGATTCCGACGATCCAGCAGCCGAGGGGGAAGTCGGCAGGGTCGGTATGACTGTCGACACTCTGAAGGATTTCGAAATCGCCTTCCAGGGCATCGACCTAAATGACATAACCGTTTCACTTACAATCAACGGGGCGGCCGCCATCCTGATTGCCATGTACTTCGCCATGGCCGAGAAGCAGGGCTACGACGTCCGCAAGCTACGCGGCACGGCGCAAAACGATATCCTGAAGGAATTTGTCGGACGGGGCACCTGGATCTTCCCTGTCGAATCCTCGATCAAGCTCGTCGGCGATACGATCCTTTACTGTGCCCATAACGCTCCGCTTTACAGTCCCGTGAGTGTCTGCGGTTACCACATTCGTGAATCAGGCGCCAATCCGGTGCAGGAGATGGCATACGCCTTCTGCATTGCGAAGGCGTACATCGATCATGTGCTTGATAGGGGTCTTGGAATCGATGATTTCGCCTCGCGGCTTTCTTTCAACTTTGACATTCATGGAAACCTCTTTGAGCAGGTGGCGAAATTCCGCGCCGGTCGTCGACTTTGGGCCAGGATACTCAAGGAGGAATACGGAACGCGGAATCCCCGGTCGATGTGGCTCCGGATGATCGCCGGCGGCGGCGGCGGCGGCCTGACCATCGAACAGCCGGAAAACAACATCGTGCGCGGTGCCTATTACGCGCTGATCAGCGCCCTGGCCGGCACCCAGACCATGGCGCTGTGTTCCTACGACGAGGCCTACACGATTCCCTCTGAAAAGGCAGCCAGGATATCCCTTCGCACGATGCAGATCCTTATCGTGGAGATGGGACTCTGCGACACCGTGGATCCGCTTGCAGGATCATATTATGTCGAAACGTTGACTAATCAATTGGAAGAGCGCATTCGGTCTACGATGGATGAAGTGGACACACACGGCGGCATAGTGCAGGCGATAGCGCAAGGCGACATCCAGGCTGCGGTCTCCAGACAGGCGTTTGAGAATCTAAAGAAGCTGGAGCGCGGTGAGATTCGCAAAGTCGGCGTCAACTGCTACCGGATGGACGAGAAGGAACCGCATGTCGAGTTTCACACGGTCAATGAGACGGCGTGCTCGCGGCAGATCGAGCGCTTGAACCGCACTCGCACCGAACGGGACAATGACAGAGTCAAAGACACACTACGGAAGGTCCGAGCCGATGCGGAAGCGGGACGGAACGTCATGCCGAGCATCATTGACGCAGTCAAATGTTATGCTACGGTCGGAGAGCTTACTCACTGTCTTGTGGAAGTGTACGGCCGATACGATGAACCCGTGCGGTTCTGATCTCGGCGCCCAACCGTACTTAAAGGAATAGAGAAACCTCAATGGCGAACGGCCAATGACAGGGACGGGCAGCCAAGTAACCTGTCATTCGCTGTTTACCAACTGCCGCTCGCTGTACTGCTCGCTTCATTCGACACCTGAGCTGCAGCCTTATTCTGATTATAGCGTTCTTCGTTTTCTATGGAGAGCCGCGGGCTCAAAGCACGCGCTGATTACCCTTCGCCAAGGCGTGTTCGGTGTCCACGCTCCTGCTACACAAAACCGGAGCTTACTCTAGTCCTAAGCCAAGCGTAGTTTAATCACGTTTTTGCAAAAAAAGACTCGAAATGCTTCCGGTAAAGCGTTAAAGTGCGATGTCATATAAACGACACTCTTACGCAAGGAGGCATTTCGAGTGAACAGCAGCATACGCAA
>Ga0307432_1000949_pt1 | contig 19437 bp, 26 predicted proteins | sample SalMarWE160150MG_FD_202158 | JGI IMG/M metagenome (GOLD analysis project Ga0307432, IMG submission 202158) | Salt marsh sediment microbial communities from the Plum Island Ecosystem LTER, Massachusetts, United States - WE1603-150 | ecosystem: Environmental > Aquatic > Marine > Intertidal zone >...
GTGGATCCCATAACGAGACCAGGTGCAGGCAGGAAGTCTGCAGAGCAGGTAAACAGAGAGATAACTGAAGGCAAGAGAGTAACAGATGATGATATCAAGCAGGACTTTTCAGCATCCAAAGAATGATAAAGATTGTCTGTGACTTTTGCAAAAAGCCAATGTCAGAAGATAAAATTGGCCAAAAGTCTGGAAAACTGTGTATTGGATGGTATGAGAAAGCATCAATAGACACAAGAAAATCTAAGGATCTAGAAGAGTATGAAGATCTCTGCAAAAGCTGTTATGATAGTTTAAAGAAAGCCATTGACAAAGCGAAAAATGAAATCGAAAAAAAGACTAGCCAATAAGGAAAAAGACCCAGGACTTGAGGCTTGGCAGGGAATTGTGGATATTATAAAAGCAAAACATCTGAATTCACAGCAGATTATGCATATTGCAACAGACCTGCAGATAGCAGCTCACAGCATGGCAGTCGGTGCAGCAGTGAAGCAGTTTAGTGATGGAATATTGAGCCATCTTGACCAGACACAAAATCCAAGCAGAGAGCAGTTCAAGAAACAAAGAGAGCAAGAAGAAGGCAAAATTAGAGTCAAACCAGAATAAGATGTTTGAAATAATGCAGGAGCTGAGCAAAGAGGATGGCGAGCAGAAGTTTATCAATTTCTGCAAGCAAAATTCTGACTTTGTGAAGTTCTTAAAGCTATATGTGACAGATAAGAATGACATTATAACATCAAATACAATCAGAAGTATGATGAAATATTTCAGAGCTGATAATGGAAAGAGCACACAGGAGATTGGGCAATATGCAGCCACAAGGGCATTGAAGCTCAAGCACACAAATGCTGGATATAGTACACCAGAACTGAATAGCTTTAATTATGTGTGCGAGGTATATGAGAAAATCAAGAATAACATTAGTTATAAGTCAATATATAAGGAGCTCAAACTGGCTTTCTGTCTATTGAGTTTCACAGACACAGTGTGGTTCACGAGATTTTTAACAAAACAAATCAATAAAGAAGATATATTTTACAAGGTGATAAAAGATGCAAGATTATAAGATAATGTGCCAAAGGTGTGGTGCAATATTGGGATATAGTGATGTGCCAAGTCCGCAGAATTTGCCAACCAAATGTACAGAGTGTGAGGATGGATATATCACAGTACAGAAAGTTTATAAGGCAGAAGCAGAGCCAGCAGACTTTGACATTTTCATAACAAACAAGAGAACAGGACTCAGCAAGCATATGGGCTTTACCATGTCAGCAGAAGAGATGGCAGACCCAACAAGAGACGCTTTTATAAGGAAATCAACACAGTCATTTGTTGATATGCTGAGCACAGTAAATATAAACGAGTTATGTGAACAAAAATGAAACTGGTAAGAAGGCTTGAGGTAGAGGCAAGATCAGCTGATGCAACAGTGCAGGCTATTGAAAACGACATTAATAAAGCACTAACTGAGTTGCAGACAGGAGATGACACCAAGAGGAATGGGATTATTGTAGAAGACATCAAAGAGATAACCAAAGATTCAGGAATCCTTGTGTTTATGGTAATATATGAGGACAAATCTCTAGATGAGTAAAATGGCTGACAAAAAGATACTTCAGAAAAAGATAGCCAAATTATTGGAAGAAGAGCAAAAGCTGGTGAAGGATAATATGCCTAAGTTTGACAGAGGCATAATTGAAGCAGCAGCCGAAAGAGAGAAAGCAATTTGGGATGATATTGCTAAGGTTTTAAAGAAACACAGTGTGATGCCATCAGTTGTAACAAGAATTGTATCAGAGAATGAAGCAATTGACAATTCAGTGAGACCTGCATTGACTTGCAATGGCATTGAGGTAACACTCAGATATATCGCTAACCCAATAGGAAAAGAAGGAAAAACAGGCAAATTTCCAGCAAAAGTAACTGAAAGGATTGGAGAAATAAGACGCGAGATCTCTGAAATATCAGAACAATTGGAGGACAATGAAGGGGAGTGAAAACTCCCCTTTTCATTTTAATAATAAGGTAATTAAATTATATTATAGCTGCAGTAGAAAATGCAGCTCAAAATAGGACGCTCACTCAGACGACACACAGAAAAAATTAGGGGGTGGGTGCAGAGAATAAAATGCCATTCAAGAAAACATTAGCGGATCTGTCCAAGGAAGAGAGAGTAGAGTTTGCAAGAAAAGGTGGAAAAGCAAAAAAAGGTTTGCCTAATCCACATTTCACACGCTGTGCAAACTGCTCATTCAAAATCTACTGCCCATATGCATATTGGGAGTACAAAAGAGCCAGGAAAAAAATTAAGGAAGCAGACGAGGAAGGACGCAAGGCAGCCAAAAAATATATCCAGTTTGAAAAGCCAGACTCAAAATGTTATTATGAAATCTACGACAAGCTGCCAGAGAAAGAAAAAGATCTGGCATTGTTCGATGCCTTTGTCGGTAACGATCCTAAGCAACTGCTGGCAAAAATCGGGGAAATATACGGCATGCTGGAGCAGCAGACAAAAGACAAGCCTAATGCAGGAAGGGTGCAGCAGCTGTACTATGCATTAATGCAGTTATATAAGGTGAAGTTTGGAGAGAATGCTGCGCAGATTTTAATCAGCAATCAGATTAACAGCACCAACACAAGCAAGGACATTAAGGAAATCCAGGCAGAGATAAGGAAGGAACTCACAAGGCAGACCGACAGCGGAGAGGAGACTCTGTCCTATAGTGTGTCTAAAAAACAGACAGCAGTAGCTGATGAAGAAGAGGAAGAGGGAGAGAGGGAGGAGGTCGCAAAACTTCTCGAGGGGTAGTGCCTTTTTATTCACTTGTTACCTCGCTTTTACAAAATGCAAAATAATAAGGGGTCAAGATGTTCTGGCACACAGGAGCACAGATAGAGATTAAGTATCACCCAAGAGCCGATTGTGGCTATTGGACAAGGAAGGTAAGATATCCATGGACTTAGAAAAAAAGAACTGGTGGTTAAAAGGCAAACCTGTATCAGAGATTGAGGCAATAGTGCATGATATTGTTGAGTTTGATAAATTTGCTGAAGAGAAGATCTTTGATGCAGAGTTTCAGGAAAGCAACGAACCAGTACAAGTAACAATTACAGACACCTGTCCTAGATGTGGGCATACAGAGACACACACTTGGACAATAGTAGATTGGAGCATTGAACTATGAAACTAATGATAGGCATGGGGGTTACAGAAAGCAAGGCATATTGTTTTGCTGATGTTATGACTGCTCTCAAAACAACCACGATACCTAAAGATTTTGATAGCAAAGGCTTGCAGTTTATTTTTAATTCTCTTGACTCAGGCTTCTATCAGTTATATGCTGATGTGCTATATAAGCTCCACATGCCATTCATGCAGCTTGATATTGCACCAGTAGAGGACACTATGCAGAATAAGGTCAATGTCAGGAATGCTTTACTTGCTGCAGCAAAACAGACAGGCTGCGATGCCTTGCTGATGTTGGACGCTGATATTGCCTTGCTGCCACACACGATTGAAGCCATGTGGATGTGCGCAAAACAGACAGAGGCAGATGTTGTTACAGTGCCATATGCAGTAACCAATGGAGACAAAGTTTGCAGAGATATATTCTTGTTGAGCAGTGGAGGCTTGCATATTATAGAGTCTGATACTGGGTTGCCAAATTATTTAAAAGTGGATGCTTGTGGCATGGGCTGTGTGCTGCTGCGCAATAAGGCTCTCGATGTGCCTTTTAGGCTGACAGACAAGCCAGAGGACTTGCAGTGGTGCGATGATTATGATGGTGATATAATCTGTTTGGGGCAGGAAGAGGTTAAGCATAAGGTTGAGGTGAAAAATGAGTGAATATAATATACTGATGGCTGTTGTGATAACTTTAGCCATTACCGCTGTGCTTTTTGGCATGAGTAAAGGTATGGTTGGTGATGATATTATAATGTCTGTTGGTGCTGTACTCCTTATTATAGCCATGCTGCTGTGTCTGTTTGTGAGTGTTATGGTGGCTTGGATTGTTCTAAATGTAACTGTTGATAAGGTTATTTTATTTCATATATTCGGACCAAAGAGAGAAATGTTCTTTGAGACCATGAGAGAAGCAAAAAGGATAGTAGAGGAGAGAAAAGATGTTAAGAGAAAAACACACACATCTTAAGGAAAAGATAAGGTGTCCAAACTGTGATTCCTACTTAGAACCAGTGGGATTTAATGGATATAAATGCCCAAACTGTGGCAAGGAGTATGAAGAAGATGATTATTATTATCGTGGTCCATTGATAATACCTCGGTGGCCATTTAATCCATATCCAGGAGATAATCCATTTGACCCATATAGAACTACTTATATAATAAAATGACAACACATGAATTCCATCAGATAAGCTATAAACGCTTTAAGACAGAAAACGAGGATGGCAGTGGAAAACTATATATTCTTGATAACAAGACCATGAAGGCACCAGTGAGCGATCTAACAGAGAATGGTGTTGAGGTTCGAAAGTTATATTGTTACCTGAAGCGTGAGATGGCATGATGATATGCATGTATTGTGGCTTGGACATAGACATGTCAGAGTGGGACAAGTATTATAAGTGCCCACATTGCGGTAACATTAATTATCATGAGTCTGTCTGCACACGAAGTTAAGCAAATCAAAAAACACTATGCCAACAAATGGCTAGATCCTGTTGCTAGGATAGAAGATGTTTTTAACATTAGGCGTGCCGATGGTTCTTTAGTGCCTTTGAAACTGCCAGAGCCACAAAAACAGATGATAAGAGATGGCATCTTGGGCAAGAACAGAGACCTGGTTGGGAGCGGTATTTCATATGTAAGTGTTACAAACAAAGGCAGACAGCTAGGTTTTTCTGTTGCTCTGGCTGCTGAGCAGTTGCTGATTGCTGAGGACTTTCCCAATACTAACATATTTTATGTAGCTACAGTAACAGAACAAGCAGATGACTGGATGAGGAAAGTACAGCAGATGATTGATGATGCTAATCACTGGCCAGCAGAGCTTGGTGGCAGGTCTATGCTTAATATAACAAACACCAAGAAAGTGTTTGATAAGATCATCAATGATACACACATAATTGGCTTGAGTGCCAATCCATCAGCAATAAGAGGTAAGACAGGAATAAGTGTTGTGTTTGATGAAGCTGCTTGGGCTATTCGCGAGCGAGGGATAGCGAGAGAGACCTGGAAGGCTTTGAAATATTTAATCAGACAAGGTGGCTCAGCAAGAATACAGTCCACACCAAGGTTAAGCGACGAGGAAGAATTCTTCTGGGGATTATATAAAAAAGGTGAAGCAGGAAGTCTTGCCATACATACTTATGAGTGTCCAGCAATTGAGAACTGGAGAGATCTTGATTTGGAAGAGCCTTTGTATATTGATTTGAATAATCAACGCAGAAGCAAGATGGGTTTAAGCTTGCTGACTGATGAAAACATAAAAGACTTGCTTGAAAAATATAAAAGCAGAGACAACTTCATTGTTAAAGAAGGAGATAGCATTCAGCAAGATGTTCACATACCTTATTGGTGGGTTAATATTGCTGACTTGGAGACAGACAGAGCGTCAGACCTTGAGCAGTTTAGACAGGAAAACTTGGGTGTGCCTCTGGACGAAACTTATAAACTTATTAAATCAGAGTGGATATATTCGAATGCCAATGATGGTGTAGAGTGGAATGCAAGACCACAGGGCAACACCAACAGATTTATATTATGCTGTGACTTTGCCCAGGTGCGTGATTTATCAGCATTTACTGTTGTTGAGGAAGTATTGGTGCCAGACAGGCAAGCCATGTATATTGAAAGAAAGATTGTTGAAACACAAGCAGACTATCCTGAACAGAGAGACATTATTTTTGATATGCATATGGCATTCAGGTTTTCTGAAATCCAGCTTGACTTTACAGGGCATGGCAGGGTGATATCACAAATGCTTGCTGAGAAGCTTGATAACAACTCATTCAGCTCAAGAGTTTTATTAAAGAACAACACCTTCACCATGCAAAGCAAAGAGCAAATGGCCATTGGTTTCAGGAATATTGTTATGCCTGACCCAATAACAGGCAAGAGCAGGTATAGGTGGCTGCACAAAGAAAAGCACCACCAAGATGCTATAAGACACTGCATGAGAGTTGAGAAAGAAATATTGCCTCAGGGTGGTGTTCGTTACTCAGGAAAGATGCATGGCAGGGATGACCACTTCTGGTCAAAAGCCCAAATAGCTTTGGTTGAGGTGCCAACTGGTGTTCCCAGAGCACATTCAGGAAAGATTAGAAAAAAGACAGCAGTCGATGTGACTGATAGAAGGTCAATGGGGCAGAAGCTTATTGAAGACATAAACAGAAAGCGGTATCAGATTGATAGAGAGGAAGAGGAAGCCAGAGAGGAGATTTTAAGGGAGAAAAGAAAAACCTTCTTACACAATAGAGAATTAAATTTTGCAAGAAAGGCTTTACAGAATGGTGTTGTTATATGTAGAACCAAACACAAGCCAGTAAAGCCAATTCACTGTGCAGATAGGAAAAATTGCAGCAACCCAAGATGTCCTGGGTTCAAGTATGTTGAAGAAATATGTGCGAGATATGGTGTGACAAAAGATGAACTCTGAAATTTATGAAGTTGATATTAATGGAATTGGGTCAGAACCACATCCAACAATTGAAGTTGATAAAGAGCAGATGAACAAAGATACTCTTTATAAAAATATTATTGAGCGAATATATGGACAGCAGGATGGCTTTGAAGAGGACAGCAAATTGCCAACTACAAACTTTCAGCCTTCTGAATTATATTTAAATAAGTCAAAAAGGTTATTATTTAAAAAAATAAATCCTGCTGCCAAAATAAGAAAGGTAGCTTCACAAATTCATCGATGGTGGCTTCAAGAAAGCACTCAGGACATAAGAGACTTGCTGACCTTTATATTCATCCATGGTCTGTTACTGGCAGCTGCAGGCTTATTCCTGCTGATGCTGATTGGTATTGACCACTGGATGGTAAATCTTATCAGAGGTAATATAGCACTGGCAGTTGTGGTTTTCATTTCAGGTGCTGGTGCGATATATTACCTCATGCTTGATATTAATCAGGAGCTAAATAAAACATGGGGTCGAACAGGAAAGATAAAAGGCAGATAAAAAATATCTCTAAAGAGAGAAGAGATGCCATGAGCAAAAAATTTAGCGAAATGCATAAAGGAAAAGCTAAAACAAAGTCTCACAAAGATAAAATAAGCAAGGCTTTGATAAAAAGAGCAAAAATTAGAAAAGAGCAAGGGTTGTCTGCTTTTTCTGACCAGCATAGAGAAAATATATCTGAATCGCATAAAGGCAAAAAAGCTACAGAGAAGACCAAACAAAAGATGAGTATTGCAAGAAAAGGACCTAAGAATGCAATGTATGGCAGACACCATTCGAAAGAGACTATACTAAAAATGCAAAACAATAAATTAGGAAAAAGTTTATCTAAAAAGCATGCTGAGTCTATTAGCAAGGCATATACAGAGGATAGAAAAATAGAACAGTCTGAAATGATGAAAAAGCTTTGGAAGTCTGGAGACCTACAGCATGTTCCTAAATGGAATGGCAAGCATACAGAAGAGGCAAAACAGGCTATGAGCAAATCTCAAAAAGAAATTTGGAAAAACATGTCTTATGAAGACAGAGAAAAAAGATGTGCCAACCATGGAAAAAGCCATAAAGGAAAAAAACTTTCTGCACAGCATATATCAAAAATAAGACAGACCACAGTAAAACAGATAAAAGACAGGCAGTGCCATGGATTGCCAATGATGCCTGCAATAGGAAAACACGAAACTCAAATCCTTGATTCTATAGAGATCTGTATAAATAAAAAAATAGAGAGACAGCATGAAGTTCTAGGGTATTTCTTGGATGGTTACATAAAAGATTTGAACTGTGCTATAGAGATTGATGAAGCTCAGCATTTTGGCCATAATGGAAACTTGTCTGAAAAAGATATCTGTAGACAAAAAGAGATAGAAAAATATTTAGGATGCAAGTTCATAAGAATACCAGACCTACAGGAAAATCACTCTCAGATTTAAGGTCAGAAGACGATGAATAAGGAAGAGTATTTATACAAAGCCACAAGAGGGCAAAGCAGGAGCACAGCATATAAGATATTTCAAGAAGACAAGAAATATATCAAAAGTCCATCTGATGCCCCAGCAGGTGCTAATGTTCAAAAAGGCAAGAGAGGTGGCTTGTATTATGATACAGAAGGAAAGACCTTTAGACAGGACAGGATACAGCTAGATGAATCTGGCATATTTGAAGCTGTAGAAGCAGCTGATTATTTTATCATGGAAGGCAACCTTGAAGAGTTTAAATCTATGCTGCCAGATATGCATGATGGAGATTTGGCTGCAATGAGACAGGCTGTAGATTCTATTGCAAGAAGAAATCCAGAGGCTAATAGCTTTGCCAGTGAAGTTTTGGAAGAGGCAAAATCAAGAGGACTTGATACAAGATTGGATCCTGTTCCAGTTGGAGAAGTTGATGCAGAGTTGATATCTACAAGAGAGCAACAGCTTAGAGATCTGGCTGCTTCACAGGATTCATTGACTTTTTACCATGCAACATATCCTGAGAATACAGAGGATATATTAAAACAAGGAATGATTCCTGGAAAAAAACAGCCAGCAGCACAAGATTTTCAGCCCAAGTATTTAGGAAACTATATGTTTACAAGTGAACAAGGTGCTTTGCTGAATTATGAAAACTCAGAAGGAAACATTGATATACTAAAAATTGATATACCTTTAAATGAAGACACCATACCTTTGCTAGCAAGAAACTTGCATCCAGATGAAGATTCACATAATAATGCTTTTGCACCAATTGAACAGACACTTGATATGTCAGTTGCATATTCAGATGACATTCCACCTGAATGGATAAGTGTTCAGAAAAAGGCAAAAAATGATGCTGGCTCTGGCTCACAGGACACCAAGCCACAGTATGAGACTTACCACCCCCAACAAATGCAAGCCCAACCCTCATTTTTATCTGAATCAATTAAGGAGGCAGATGAAGCTTATGAAGAGTTATTGTTAAAAAATGAAATCCATTAGAGATTCGCTCTTGTTTAAAGGTAACAGGAAGGCAGAGAGAAAATCAGTAGTTGGGTCGTTTAACCCATTTGGTCAGGATATATTCAGAGATAAGATCTGGTATCCACACGAAGAGATGACAATGTGTGTCGAGATGTATAACAGAAACTCTTTTGCCCAATCAGCAATTAACACCATGAAGGATTTCATTAAGGGAGGAGATGTTGTTGTCAAGTCTGACGATAAAATTACACAAATCAGAGCACAAAGATATCTTGAAGATCTTGGTATAGACACTTGGATAGATGAAGTTATTGAGAATGTTCTGAAAACAGGCAACTCTTATCTTGAAATTGATTATGAGGATGCAGAATGGAAAAAGCCACGCAAGTGCTACCCTCTAGCTGATTCATCACAAATATATATTAATTGTGATGAATTTGGTTTACCAAAAAAGGAAGAAAAAGTTGTAACAGACCCAATAACAAAACAACCCAAGAAAATCACAGCAAGGAATGAAGAAGAGTATTTTGTGCAGAGAATAAACCCAATGTATAAGCTGAAAAATGCAAAGTGGTATGACATGTCTTATCACTATGGCTCATTGTTCCATAAGTTCAGGATATATGGTGTGCCAATCAACAAGCGTAAAATGATACAGTTCAGGCTTAACTTAGGTGACACTGGAATGTATGGAAGGTCTTACTTGGCTTCTGCACTTGATGATTATGAAATTTTAAAACAGATAGAAAGAAGCATTGCTGTTATTGCCAAGTATAAAGCTGTGCCACGTGATATTATAATGTATGGTGATAAGGATAATCCCTCAACAGATGAAGAGCTTGATGAGTTCATTGTTTATCTTGAATCCCTAGAAAAAGACGAGAGTGCCATTGTCAACAAGCCAATTAAGCGAGAGAGCTTGGCGTATGCAGGTCAGGACATAAACCTTGATTATATGATACAGCATGTTAGGAAGAAGATAATTTCTGGCATAGCTCCTGACTTCATGATGGGTTTAGGTGACCAGGTTAATAAAGCAACAGCACAGATAAGCTTGATATCATATATTCTTGCCATATATTCAAAGAGGAAACTGTTCTTGAAGCCAATTGAGACCTTTTTGTTAAAGCCTTTTTTGAGAAGAGAAGGCTTGCAGGAAGCACATCTTGAATTTGGTGAGCTTGATTTTGAGACACAATCAGAGAAAGTCAACAGAGTAGGTGGCTTATGGGTACAGAATCTGGTTACTTTCAACGAAGCAAGAAGCATGTTGGGGATGTCAAGTATTGGAGACACAGGAGAGGTTTATTACCTTGAATGGCAAAGCAGCATGATGGGAGATAGTGGTATGAGTGGATTTGGAATGCCACAGTTTAATGCTCCACCTCAAGATGAGGGTATATTGCCTAATGGTGAGGGAATTGATAAAGTCTTTGACCACAACAAGCCAGCAAACAAGAAAACCATCCAGGGAGGAGGCAAAATGCCATATGACCCATATGCAGATAAGCAATCCCCCAAGCTATTGTCTAAAGATGCCAATGATTCCTGGATGAATTTCTTTCAGCAGACACCAAAATTAACCAAGAAGCAGACAGAACAGGTTTACGCTTTAGATGCTCCACAGGATTACCATTTAGAGAGCAACAGGGATTTTGGTGAGGCAGCAAGCAAGAAAGAGATAAATAAGATAAAAGAGTTTTCAGATTAAAAATGGACTTATTAGAAACATTGATTAAAGAATTTGATCTTGCAGTAGATTATAGCAAGGATGGCAGGGTTAAGTACATGGGGATATGCAAGCCAGTGGGTGCTTCTAAAAACTCTGAGTCTTGGGATATTGTCAAACCTGTTTATGAAGGTAACAGCATTGTGTCTGCTAGACATGCAGAAGGTGTTTCTGACCATAGGAAAATATGGGATGAGAGAGAAAAGTATGGGTATCCAGATGTTTGAATTATATTTAATAAGATCATAAGTTAATTATTTAAAAGGTCTGCTCTAGAAGAGCGACAGAAAATTGAAACAAAATGGCTAGAAAAAGTACATCAGTAGACACAGATGCATATTCCTCTACTGCAAGGAAGGTTTTGGTGCTAGGCACAGATGGTGCCAGCATGGCGTCAGCAAGCAACCCTTTACCAGTTGATGCTTCAGTAACAGTTGGAACAGTTGAGCTTGAAGCTCAAATGAATACCACAACAGGACACGACTTCTATAAAACCACAAGCAATGTTGGTGATGATACAGACACAATAACATTTGATACTGTAACTGGTTTGGCTTTGGAAGATATACAGACTGTTGAGAATAAAACTCAAGGCTGGATATATAAGACAAAAGGTGCCACAGTTACAAACACAACAGTTGTTATAGATATGGCAGAGCAGGAAATAGGTGCTCCAGTTCCTGGTGCCACTGATGAGTTTGAGATTGTTTATAGAGGTGATAGCAGACTAACTGATGCAAGTCAGAAAAGCCAGATAGTTGATGATTCTGGAAATGTTGTTGGTGCAACTTCAAATGCTCTTGATGTTAATTTAGCTTCAGACAATACAGGCGGTGTTGAAGCTATTCAGGATACAGCATCTGATTTAAATATGACAGAAGCCAGTGCTGCTGATATTAAAACAGCAGTTGAGCTTATTGATGATGCGGTTTACACAGACGGCGCAGGAACACCCAGCAAAGGTGTACTCGTCATGGGAACTGATGGAACAAACCCCCAAGCTCTTAGCTGTAATACAGATGGTGAATTGAAAGTCAATCTTGAAGCTGGCGATATAGAGATTGGAGCTGTTGAAATAAAGAATGCAGACTCTGATGTGAGAGTTGAAGTGAGTGCAGCCAACACAGCAAGAACAACAGCAAGCAATGTTCTTTCAGTCCAAGGAATTGATGCTGCAGGAAATGTTTTGGACACTGCAAGTTTGGCTTTAGAAAGCGGTGGTAATTTAGATGATATTGCTACAGATTCAGGAACCATTGCATCAGACACAGCTTCTATTGATGGGAAAATTACAGCATGTGATACTGGAAATGTAGTAATTGCTAGTGGAACTGTAACTGCTGTAACAGATATAACGAATACAGTAGTGGTAGATGCCACTGGACAAGGTGATGTTCCTATTACCTTAGATGGAGAGACTGTTGAACTTGGTGCTGGAACTGCTAGCATTGGAACTCTTGGTGCCAATAGTGGTGTTGATATTGGTGATGTTGATGTAACCAGTTTACCTGATGTAGATATAAATGATATATCAAAGGGGACACAAACCAATGATATAAAAGTTACTCTTGATACTGAAGTTGTTGCAGTTGACGCAACAGGACAGGGAGATGTACCTATTACTTTAGACAGCGAAGTAGTAACTGTAGATTCAACTGATTTGGATATTAGAGATCTGACTCATGTATCAGATAGTGTGCAAATTGGAGATGGCACTGAAACTGCTCTTGTAAATGCCTCTGGTGAATTGCAGGTGAGAGATGATGACGCCAATACAGATTTGGACACTATTGCTGGAGATACTACTAGTATAGACGGAAAGATAACTGCTTGCGATACAGATTCTGTGACACCAGCAGGTAAGAGCAGCTCTGTCTTAACTTCCAGTGGACAGATAAAAGGCTCTGCAGGAACTGTATATGCTATATTAGTCTCTGGTGTTGGTGTAACAGCTGGTGACAAAGTTGAGATAAAAAATAGCACAGACGATTCAGGAGCCTCTTTGGCAACCATTGTTGCAGATGCTGCCAATGGAACTTGGGCATTTTATCCAGCAGTTGGAATATCCTATGATACAGGTATATATTCAGATGAAACTATTGCAGATGCAGGAACATTTACTGTAACTGTTGTCTATGAATAAGACTTTCATAGATTAAACAGTTAAATGATTATTTAATTACACAATAAAGGAATTACAAAATGCCATTCGGAGAATATAAAGACTTTGACGACTGTGTGTCAAAGAATCAGGATAAGGAGAGTCCTGGTGGTTACTGTGCTGATATCCATAAAAAAATAACAGGCAAGTGGCCAGCAGAAGAGAATATGCAGGGTGAATTGGTGCCTGACGAACAGTTTGACCCAGTTCAGCTTGAGAAAGGTATTCAGCATGAGATGGAACATACCGATAATCCAGAAGAGGCAAAGAAAATTGCAAAAGACCATTTACTTGAGGATGAGTTATATTATGACCACCTTGACCAGATGGAGAATGAGGTTAAACAGATGGAGAATGAACTTGAAAATTCTGGACCAGGAGGCCATATACCAGATGCAACTGGACCACATGGAGCAGGAATGGGACCAGGACAAGGCAAAAAAGATGGTACAGGCTTAATTAAAAACAAGATGGACTCAGAAATAAAACAAAAAGATAATCCTATACAGGAGAATCCTTATAATCCTAGGAACCCCAAGAAATTGGGTCCTGGTGCAGATATTGAGGACAAAGAAATAAAAAAGGATGAGACTGACCTTATGGAAAGTCTTGATAGGGAGATGAAGAAATGTGAACAGGAGCTGGATAAAACTTTGAATACTAAACCAGAACCTGTTAAAAAACAGATAGATGACTACTTGGCAGACAAAAAGGAGTTTTTGCACCAGACTCCTAAGTTTGCCTAGATAATAAAACAACCAAGAGCCAAAAATTTTTAGATAATCCTTAATGCCATCATTCGATAGACCAACAGACTACCCATGGTCGCCCACAGGAACCACAGGGTTACAGAAAGCTTTTGCTATATCCATCAGGAAAGCCTTTCGTGATAGACTGAGGGAAATCTATCTGTATTTGGACAAAAGAGAAAACAGACTCACAGAGGGTTTAAGGCTCAAGTCAGCAGTTGACCCAGTAACTTTGGCAGGTATATCAACCATTCTTGAGAATCTGAGGTTTGACCTAAGTCCAATAGTTATGTCTTATGTTGGTGCTTCATTCTGGAAAGCAAATGAAGAGGCAGCCAAAAAGATGAACTTTAAAAGCTGGGTGCCATTCGATAAAAGGGTTTTAAAGGCAATCCAAGATGAGTCTTACTCTTTTCTTGATAAGTTTATACAGAAAGAGCACAAGGATTTAAAGCAAATATTGAATGAAGGCATCAGCCAAGGAGATACCATCAAGACAATAACACAGGATATCAAAGACAATTTCAAGATAACATCATATAAATCAGAGCTTATTGCCAGATCTGAAACAATAAAAACATATGGCAGGTCAACTAGGATGGCAATACAGAATGGTGGTGTTACTGACAAATATCGCTGGTTTACGAGCAAAAAGGAAAATGTCTGTCCAATTTGTCGTCCCCTGCATGGTAGAATTTTCAATGTTCATGACAAAACAGCACCAATGCCCGTCATTTCTACACACCCTCAGTGTTGCATTTCTGGAAAAACTAAAGTCTTGACTGATAAAGGATATGTAGAAATACAGAAAATCAAAAAAGGACGCAAAGTTATGACTGTGGAAGGAGAGCACAAAACTGTTACAAAGATATATAGAGGAGAGCATACAGGAAAAGTTACAGATATTATTTTTGGTGCCAATTCCAAACCAGTAAAATTATCAATTACTGATGAACACCCTGTGCTTACCAAAAGAGGTTATGTGTCTGCAAAAGATCTTCTTCCAGAAGATGAAATATGCATTATGCTCAATCAACACTCTGTAGCAAACAGACCTGCATGCAAGATTAATAAAAGCTTCCATGAAGATGGCTGTATATATATATTCTCTAAACCAGACCAAATCATACAGAGACAGCTAAAGCACAAAGTCAAAACATATAACATTGAAGTGGAAGAATTCAATAATTATATTGCTAAAGGCATTGTTTTGCATAACTGCAATTGCGGAATTTCGCCTTATGTTGAAGTTTAAAATGAGAGAAGTAGACCAAGCAATTAAGAATTGCATACTGGAGGACTATATGACAGCAAAAGAGATATCAGAACAGCTGTCCTTGCCATATGTTCGTGTTTCGAATAGAATAAGAAAGATGCGTAAGAATGGCGAGATAATGTGTATTAGGGCAGTTGATAAACCAGGACAGGGAGTCAAGCCTATGAAATATATTTTGTGTCCTTCTTAAATTATATTTAAATAGTCCAACTATTTTATTACTTTATAAAATAAAATGGTTGCTGCACATAACCAGAAAATTACGCTCAATAAACCTGTAGACATACTCTGTGAATCTTATAGGATAAAAGAGCAAATAAATGAAGAGACAGGTAATGTAGAATCTGTATTTCTTGAAGGTATAGCAATTACCTTTGGTAAGCCCACCAGAAATAGAGTCTCTTATACTTATCAGTCAGGAATTGGCACCCATAAGACTTTGATAGGCAAGCCCTTCCTAGATACACATAATGACACCTCAATAAGAACTCACCCACCTTTTGGACATGTAGTCGAATGTTATGAAGGCTTGAATCCAAAACTTAACATGCCTTGTTTAATGTACAGGGTTGACTTAGATCCAGCAGAGGACGTTTTTATTAGGAAAGCCAAGAGAGGTGATATACCTGGTGTAAGTATACAGGTATTGGTAGACGATGTTATGGACTCACAAGATGAGTATGGTTCATATATTGAAGCAAATATTCGCGAATACCTTGAATTATCAGCTGTATTAATTCCAGGTGATGGCGACAGTTCAATGGCTTTAGCTGAAAGTTTCCATAAGGCAAAAGAGAAATATTATAAGGAAATAACAACCACAAATGGTGAAGGTATAATTGGACCAGACGCTATTGAGCCAAGAAGGAAAGTTTTGGGAAGAGAGCAAGAAGATTCTGCTCAAAACGAAGACGAAGAAGAAAGACCTTTAATGCCTCTTGACCCACTAATGAGTAAACAGCAGGTTATATATGGAAAGCCAGAGGATGAAATTGATGCTGAGGTTGATAAACCACTTAAACTAATAGGTAAGAGAAAGACAGAGGTAGCTTTTAAAGGATGCAACTGTCCAGCCTGTGGCATGCAAATGCTAAAGGACTCTTATACAAATGGCATGCAGCTTAGATGCTGGGCATGCGACCATAGGATAACAAAGATTTAAAAATAGAGGTATACCAAAAAATGACTGTAAGACCAGTTCGAAGGAAAGAAATGGGACCAATGTACCCACAAGGACAAGCTCCTTCTAATGAAAAACCAATGCCTCCACAGATTCCGATGCAGGAACAGCAGCCACCAATGATGGGTGGGCAGCCTGCACCAGCAGATGACCAGATTCAGGACCACACTCATCCAGAGTATGACCAGATGATGGTTAAAATGCAGGAGATTGAAGGAGAATTGGCTGACATGAGAATGGGCGGTGTGAATCAGGAAAATGTTGAGGATACACCAGAAGTAGATGCTAAAAAGAACACAGAAGAGCCAAGCGATAAGTTTCCAATATCAAAGGAAGCTTTGAGAAAACTTATTAGAGAAGAGCTTCAAGGTGTTCCTGAAAGAGATGTTGACAAGAAACAACAAACGACTGACCAAGCAGCACAGAATGTGCCACAGTCAACTCACGCTGCTCCACAGCCACAAGGAATTGCACCATCTGGTGGTGGATTTGACTCTGATGATAAGACAGCCAAGGACGAAGGTGATGATACAGAAAACAAAGTTCCAAAACCAGCATCTGAGTTCGACAAACCAACTGTAATTAAGAACAAAATGCAGTTAGCGAAGAAGTATATAGAAAGAGCTAAAAAACTCATGAAGGAAGCCAATGGTGAAGAAGACCCCACAGAACCAATGCCTGGTGAAGTAAAGAAAAAGCCAGACCAAATGGAAGGTCAAGTAGCTAACAAGAATCCAGTTGGTGGAACTGAAGGTTTGGATATAGAAGTTGAAGATGATGACGATGATGAAGAGAAAGATAAGCCTAATGCTATGCAAGAGAGATCAGGAAGACAGTCTGTTGTAGGAATGACTGCAATGACTTCTGCTGATTCACTAGCAAGACAGGAACAATTTCTTGACGTCAAAGAAAGAGCAGCAGCATCAGTGAGAGAGTATCTGCAAAAGGCAGGACATAGCAGAGCCTTGAACATGATGCAATAATTATTTAAATAAAAGGAGAAAGTAAAAATGCCAATTGAATTATCTGGTAGCACGTCTCTTTGTGAAGCAGCTGGAAAGCTAGTAGCAAAGGATATGCAAGAAAAAGGAGTCTCGCTCGAAGCTTTAAAAGACGAGCTTAGACTAAAGGAAGGCATGAACAGCGGTTTTTACACCTTCAGAGAAGATGTAAGCACAGCTAATGCCTCGGCTCTATATATCACAGCACTAGCGAGTGTTATAAGAGCTGCAGTGGAGCCTAACATGGTCGGTCTAGAGCTGCTACAGCTCAACACAGACCTCATGAATGGCGGAGGTAAAGGTGCAATCAAGCTTCCAAAAGAGAAGCGTGTTGTTGCTGCAGAAGTAGCAGAAGGTGGTTCTGTAACCTACACAGGTGAAGGTTATACAAGCATCACTGTTGCTCCAACAAAGAAGATAGCAGCCTCAAAAGTTACCTGGGAAATGGTAAAGAGAGGAATGGTGTCTTTGATTACTGCAGAAGCAGCAAGAGTAGGAAAAGCCCTTGCCAGGAAAATTGATAGCGACATTATCAGCGGTATAGTTGCAGTCTGCACAGCAGCAAACAGCAACAGAACAGCTACTGGTGGTGCATCTACAAGAGTTTCATATAACAAGCTCATAGATGCAAGAGCAAACATTGAAGGCTATGATGTTGGTGGATTTAAGGCAACACACTTAATCCTGCACGCTGACGATTATGCAGCATTGTGCAAAGACACAGACTTCAAGAATGCTTTAATCAGAGCACCTGTTGTTACAGGAGCAGCTGGTTCTCCAACTGTAGGAATTTTCCCACAGGTTGAGTACTTTGGACCTCAGAAGATTGTTCAAACAAACCAAATAACCACTGGAACATCTGTTTTCGTAGATGCTACAGAGCTTGGTACTTTTGTGCAAGAATCTGATGTTGAAGTAGTTGACGGAAGAATTAGTGGAACTGTAGATACTGAAATAATTGCTGTTCAGTCATATGGAATAGGAATTCAGAACGTCAGAGCTGCTGCAAGTGTGGTGATGGCTGCTTCTTAAGCAGCCTTACCTTAATTTTTGAGGTGGCAAAATGACGGTGAATATATATTCAGGAACGGCAACTCTTAGTGCTACACTAGGAGCTGGTGGTGTTACACCATCTGCAACAGTAACCTGTACCTTGACAGACACAGACAGTGTTTTGCTGAAGCAAAAGTCAATGGCATCTGATATTAACGGACCCATTGCAATTGCTGCTAGTTTAACCACATCTGGTAATTCAGGAACATTTACTGTCCAAGCAGACAGGCAAATACCAGCAGGTAAGGAAATAGTGTTCGACTGGGTTGTGCTAAACGGCACGACTGCTTAGACTAAATAAATAGGAGAAACAAAAAAATGGCATTTACAGCTACAACGGAGCCATCAGTGTATGGTTTAGGTGGAAGCGGTGGTATACCATCAGCAGGTAATGTAGTAGTTACCTACCCGATGGCAGCTTCTGCTTCAGTTAGTCAGGGTGATTTTATCAAGCTGACTAGCACAACTGCTGGAACTGTTGAGAGATGCACAGCAACAAGTGATTCTGTAATAGGAATTGCTGATGTTGATGTTGATAACTCAAGCGGTTCAGCAGGAGATAAATATGCCCCTGTTCTTAGGAAAGGGTTTGCATATGTAGACGGATTAGTGGCTGCGTCTGGCACATACGATGAGCCAATCAGAGTAAACGATTCTTTATATCTGACAGGTTCAGCGGTTGCTGCAGCAGACGCAGGACAGAGGTTGACTTCAACCACAGATACAGCAGTAGGAACTGAAAAGCTTGCTGTTGCTATGGATGCAGTTGCAACACCCTCTGCAGATTATACCTTAGCCAAGCTAAGAGTATATGTAGACTTCCTGTACGATAAGCTGGAAGACGCTTAATTCGAATTGCACGGGTTATTCCGTGCTTTCATTTTTATATAACTCATATGGAGGACAAAATGGCAAAATATGTAACAACAGACGGAGACATGTGGAATTCAGCTGATGAAGCACATTTCACAGTCATAAAAGGTCAGGTAAAATCTTTACCTGAAGAGACTACACAAATTATAGAAGACGCTTTAGACCAGGGCTTGCTAAGAGAAGCTACTGAAGAAGAGATTGAAAGACATCTCTTTGAAGAAGAGGTTGAAAAAGCAGTACGTGACAGGAAGATAAAAGCAGGAAAAGACTTTGAAGCTACAAAGGCTAAGTATAAAGAATTTTTGGAACAGACTAAAGAGAAGTCA
>Ga0307432_1000951_pt1 | contig 19416 bp, 19 predicted proteins | sample SalMarWE160150MG_FD_202158 | JGI IMG/M metagenome (GOLD analysis project Ga0307432, IMG submission 202158) | Salt marsh sediment microbial communities from the Plum Island Ecosystem LTER, Massachusetts, United States - WE1603-150 | ecosystem: Environmental > Aquatic > Marine > Intertidal zone >...
TGCGCGGTTGCCAGCGAGCGTCCCTCGATGATATGAGCGGGCCGTGTCGAACGTGCCCCGGGGTGCTTGACGAGGCGATCCGTCCGTTCTGGTGGGCTGTTCGTGCCCCGGCGTCGCGTTGTCAGGTTGCAGACTGTGAGTGGGTGGAATTGTAGCACTGAGAAGTGGTTCACATCCGGAGATGGGCCGGACTGGCAGACGGGTTCTGGAACGCCTCTCATTGCGGTCAAGCCAAACGACGCGATCTGCCGACATTCTGAGGTATCGCGTCAGGAGGACGCGGCGAATCACTGAACCTCGCTCAGGATGAGCACGATGTCGCAGTGGGAGACGGTCAAGGACCGCGCGGCCGGCAAGTGGCAGATGCCGCTTCTCGTAGTCTCGGTTATTCTCTTAGCCGGTTCCCTCTTCCGCATTCATCCATCACCCGCGAAGCTGCCGCTTGACGAGGCTGTCGAGTATCTCGAAAAGTGTGTTGCGGCGGGGCGCTACGACGATGCCATCGCGTTCGGTGATCTGCTCTTGGTCCGTAAGGAGTATACCGATGCGGATCGCGCCCCGGTTCACCTTCATTTAGCCCGTGCCTGTTATGGGGAGGCCGCGCGCCGCCGCGTCCGAACTGCCAACGTCGGACGCCGGATCATCGAACATTATCAACACACGAGTGCCCGCGCACAGCCGCTGACCGCCTATGATTACGAGAACATGGGTCGAGCCTTCGAATGGCAGCGGCAGTTCGCCAACGCTGTTGAGCAATATGACAATGCGCTGGAGCAAGGGGTCAAGCATCCCCTGGACCTGACCAGGCATGTTCTCTCGCTCAAGCTCGACAAGGTCGAGACCCCTCCCGGGCAATTGCTGGAGCCGCTTGATCGCCTCATGGGTGACGCGGGTGATCGTCGCCTGGACCTAAGGCTCTGGGCGATTGAGAGGAAACTTGAACTCCTAGAATCTCTGGGTCGGCTTGATGAAGCCACGACCCTGCTGACCCGTAATCGAGACCGTTTCCACGCGTCCGATCTGCGCGACCGGTTCGCCTACCTGGAAGCGTGGCTGCTCTACAAGGGCGGTCACTTTGACGAAACCGAGACCTACCTGCGCACGATCCGCAACCGGGTTGAGCGCAAGAGTGAGGTCTACGCGATGACTGGGTGGCTGCTGGGGCGTGTCGTGATGCGCGACGACGATCCCCAACGTCCACAGGAAGCGTTGTCGTTCTTTACGGATGCCATCGCCCACCACCCGGATGGTCCTTATGCGGTTGCTAGTCGCCTTGGTTGTGCCGAAACTCTGGCGATGCTGGAACGTTCCGAGGAAGCGCTTGAAGCCTACCGCATCGTGATTGAGGACTTGGAAACGTTGGGTCGTCAACGTCTTGTGAATCGTGCAGCGTTGCGTGCCTCGTTGGGAGTGATGGCCGACGCCCGACGCCGGGCGGGGCGATTAAAGGATGCCGTTGAGTATGCCAGGCTGGCTGTCGAGTTGATCGAACCGACGGACGTCGAGCGATCAGCGCTGTTTCTCCAACAGCTTGCCCAGATGCAGTCCTTGTTCGCTGATCAGTTGGATGAGGAATCCGCAGCCGGAGACCGGCCTTTAGAGCGGATGATCGAAGCTTCGTCGAGAGAGGCACGTGAGATGTTCGCCGACGCGGGTATGAGCTACTTGCGGCTTGCGCAGATCAACGCGATGAATGAGCGTCTCGCAGCCGAGGCGACCTGGCGCGCGGCAGAGTTGTACGCCCGGGCCGGCGACCGCAACCAGGCCGCGAGCCTGTATCGGGCGTTTGCGGCGGAGCGCCCGCAGCATCCGTTGGTGGCCCGGGCGTTGCTTCGGATCGGACAACTTCAGCAGATGTCGGGGAGGCTGGAAGCGGCAGTTGAAGCATACCAGGAATGCTACCGGCGTTTCCCGCGTACGCTTGCCGGTTCGCGTGCCCTCGTGCCGCTGGCGCAGTGCTACCTGGCGATGGGGCCGGACTTCGAGGATCTCGCGGAGAAGACGCTGCGTGTGGTGCTGGAAGACTCCGAGGTCTTCACCCCCCAAGCGCCTGAGTTCACCGACGCGTTGTTCCTGCTCGGTGACGCGCTGAACCGCCGTGGTGCGTTCGAGCGAGCGATTGCGACCCTAGAGGAGGTGTTGGAACGCTATCCTGACGATCCGCGCGTGTGGCGGGGGCGATACCTGCTGGCTGATTCGTATCGCAAGAGCGGCCTGGCGTTGAAGGCGGAGGTCTGCGAGGCGAAGTCCGCCGGCGAGATTGAGCAGATGCGTGCTGAGGCCGTCGTGCGGTTCCAAGCGGCGCAGCGGCTTTACCACCGGCTGGTTTCCGAGTTTGAACGCCGTCGCCCGGACACACTGAATCGACTGGAAAAGGTTTACCTCCGCCACGCCCACCTCTACGAGGCGGACTGCTACTTTGAGACGCAGGACTACCGGCGCGCATTGAAGCTCTATGATGAGGCGGCCGGGATGTACAAGGATATGCCCAGCGCGTTGGCGGCGTACGTCCAGATCATCAACAGCCATGTCTTTCTCGGTCAGCCGGAAGAAGCGCGGGCTGCGCTGGCCTGTGCGGTGGTGCTGGTAGATGCCATGCCTGATGAGGTCTTTGACAAATCCGTGTCACCGGAGACGCGGGAGGATTGGAAACGTTATTTCGAGTGGCTCGGCGAGTGCGAGCTGTTTTAGGATTCACGAGCGATGGTGATGTCGAAGACCGATGGCACGACACCTGAAGCATTGGAAGCCCCGGATGCGGTTTTGAAGCTGCTGCGCGAGCAGGCGGCGCGGTACAACCAACTGGAGACACTATCCGAGCGTCAGCGTTCGCTGATATCGGAGGATGACGTCGGTCCGCTGCTTGCGCTGCTGGTGGATCGGCAGAAACTGTCGGAACGGTTGGCGCAGATTGCCACGCTGCTGGCGCCCGTCCGGCGCGAGTGGGCGACGTATCGGACGCGCTTCGCGCCGGGCCAGCGGGCCGAGGCGGACCGGCTGCTGGGTGACGCCGGTGAGGGCCTCCGGCGGATCATCGAACGCGACGAGCAGGATGCCAGGGTATTGTCCGGGCGGAAGCAAGCCGTTGCCGGGGTGCTGCGGACGACACACTCGACGAGCCAGGCGATTTCGGCTTACCGCACCCCGGCCGGGCGGGCCGGACGTCTGGACTGCGTGAACGAGGGAGCCTGATGACGACGATGCCATTGACTGTTACCAGCGAACCTGATCTGGGCGCGATCATCCAGGCGTACAACGAGGTGACCGAGCGGCTGCAGCGCTCCCACGACGCATTGGCACGAGAGGTGTGCCGCCTTCGCGAAGAGCTGCACGAAAAGAACAGGGAGCTCGAACGGCGAGAGCGCCTGGCGGCGTTGGGGGAGATGGCGGCCGGAGTGGCCCATGAGATTCGCAATCCACTCGGGGGGATCGGTCTGTATGCATCGCTGCTGGAGCGCGATCTGGCGGATCGGCCGGAGCAGGTTGAGCTGGTGAAGAGAATCTCGGGCGGCATATGCAACTTGGACGGCATCGTCGGGGACATCCTGGCGTTTGCCGGTGACGCTGACCCGACACCTCAGCGGACCACGATGGGGAAGGTTCTCCAGGACGCGCTCGATCAGACCGCACCGAAAGCAGAGGCCTCGAACATCGTCATCGAGGTCGACCGGCGACTGGAGACCGCGGAAGTATTCTGTGACGCCGCGCAGATCGGGCGGGCCCTGGTCAATCTGATTCTCAATGCAGTCGATGCCATTGGGTCGGATGGCTGCATACGGCTTCGCGGTGACGATCGTTGTGTCGACGACGGTCTTCTTCGCGTTGTTGTGGAGGACACGGGTGAGGGGATTGCGTCGGAGCTGCTTAACCGAATCTTCGATCCGTTCTTCACCACGAAACACACCGGGACCGGATTGGGCCTGGCGATTGTGCACCGGATTGCGGAGTCAAACGGCGGTTCCATCAACGCGGGCAACCGAAACGGCGGAGGGGCTGCGTTCGTGTTATCCGTGCCGCTGGCTGATGATAGGAATGAAGTTGTCAATGTAGGAGGACGCGTGTAGATGGCCCACCTTTGTGTAGTGGATGATAAGGAAATCCTGAGAGAATCGCTCTCGGCGGCGCTGATGCGTGAGGATCACATGGTCACCACGTTTGGTGATCCGGTGGAAGCGCTGGCAGCCATCAAGGGCGGGTCCTTCGATTTGATTCTCACCGATCTGAAGATGCCGCGGATGGACGGGCTGACGCTGACTCGGGAGGTGAGGGCGGCCGATTGCGACAAGCCGATCATCATGATGACCGCGTACGCGACCGTGTCGACCGCGGTTGAGGCCATGAAACTCGGCGCGTTCGACTACCTGCAAAAACCGTTCGAGGCAGACACCGTGGCTGTTCTCGTAGAGCGTGCGTTGGAACACGCCCGCTTGCGGCGGGAGAACGAAGCGCTTCGCGCGTCGGTCGATGATTTGCGTAAACACCGCCAGCTCATCGGTTCAGGGCCCGCGATGGAACTGCTGCGACAGCAGATGGAGCAGGTGGCGGCAAGCCAGGCGACCGTGCTGATCACCGGCGAATCCGGAACGGGCAAGGAACTGGTCGCTTCCTACATACACCGGGTGTCGCCGCGGGCGGACCGGCCGATGCTGTGTCTGAATTGTGCGGCGCTCTCGGTGAACCTCATGGAAAGCGAGCTGTTCGGCCATGAACGCGGCGCGTTTACCGGGGCGGACCGGACGCGCAAGGGTCGGTTTGAGCTGGCCGACGGCGGTACCCTGTTGCTAGATGAAGTTTCGGAGATGGCGTTGCCGCTTCAGGCGAAACTGCTCCGCGTGCTTCAAGAGAATGAGTTTGAGCGGGTGGGGAGCAGCACGACGCGGCGTGTTGATGTCCGCGTGATGGCGACGACGAATCGGAATCTGGATGACTGGGTCGCCCGCAAGCGGTTCCGGGCCGATCTGTATTATCGACTGAACGTCCTGCCCGTGCGGGTTCCGGCGTTGCGCGATCGCGTCGAGGACATCGAGGAACTCGTCGAGTATTTCCTGCGGCAGGCGACGGCTCGTGAAGGTGCCAGCGCGATGACAGTGTCACCGGACGCGATGCGGCTGCTGACCGGTTGCAACTGGCCCGGCAACGTTCGGGAGTTGGAGAACCTGTGCCGCCGGGCGGCTACGCTGTGCACCGACGACACGGTCAGCGCAGGCGTTATCGAGCCCTGGCTGCGTCCCGTCGAGCCGTCGTTGGAGGGAATAGGGCCGTTGCGGGAAGGGCGGATGCTCGAGGATATGGAGCGGAAGCTCATCGAGCGGACGCTCGCGAGGTTCAATGGCCACCGTTCCAAGACGGCCAATGCGCTTGGCATGGGCGTTCGAACGCTGGGTATGAAACTGAAGCAGTGGCGGGAGGAGGCGGCGGCGGGACAACAACGCACGTTGGTCGCTGTCGGTGCTGAGGCGTGAACGAGTGTGCGTCCTGGATTCGCGTCGCTTGTCGAGGCGCAGAAACAGCCGACGCGCAAAAAGTGCCGATGTCGCCGGACGAGACCAGTGGGTTTCCAGGACAATAGCGATGGTTGATGTGGATGGTACGGGTCGTGCACACGAGCGGTGATTGGTGGGCTGTCCCGTGCGCGCCTCGCTTAACAGAGATGGCGGCGGGGTGGTCCGGTTGGAGGTTGGAATGTTTCTGTCGTCCGTGACGGATCGCGGCGCGATGCCGGCGTTGGCAACGACCCTGGCCTACAACCAGGCCAGGCTCAAGATGATCGCCGAGAACATTGCGAACATTCACACGCCCGGATACCGGGCCAAGCAGCTTGACAGGCAGGCGTTCCAAGGGGCCCTTCGTAAGGCCCTTGATGCTCGGGCTTCTGATCCCGCCAAGTCACTTGCCGTGAAGGTGGATCACGAGGTGCGAACGAACCGGCAAGGACATCTGGATGTCACGCCGGCGGAAAAGCCGGTTGAGAACGTCCTCTTTCACGACGGCACAAATTTCTCGATCGAGCGACAGATGGCGGACCTCGCGGAGACGGGCATGATGCACGACCTCGCGACAGCGCTGCTGCGGGAACGGTTTGAGGATTTGCGAAAGGTGATTCGCGGAACCGTTTGATGGGATTAGGCGATGTATGGTGCACTTGATACGAGCACGTCCGCGCTGGCGACCTATCGAACACAGCTCGATGTAATCGCCGGCAACATCGCGATGAAAGACGCGGTGCGTTTCGAGAACGGAGAGGCGATCCCCTACAACCGGCGAGTTGCGCTGTTTGCACCGGGTGATCCGTTGCGCGGGCGGGATGCGCCTGGCGTGCATGTGGCGGCGATCACCGAAGATCCGACGCCGTTCGGATTGCGCTGGGATCCCCATCACGTGCACGCGATCAAGGAGGGAAAAAACAAAGGATATGTCCGCGTTTCCAACGTGGATTATCACACGGAGATGGTTAATGCGATGACGGCCGCCCGGGCATACGAAGCCAACGTGACGGTGATGGAGATGGCCAAGTCCATGGCGGCCAGCACACTGCGGTTAATAGCATGATCTCGTTCATCAGCGGGCCGCGGGCCTAAAGCCAGCGCGGACTTAAAGCCAGCGCGGACTCTCGCTTTCCAAGAGAGAACACGGAATGACCGACCCGATCCAGATTCCGAATCCGATTCAGCCGACGGGTCCGGCAGCGGCAACGTCGCAGACGAAGCCCGCCGAGGCTGTGAAGGGCACGGATTTCAAGACGATTCTGCTTGATAGCCTCGATGAGGTAAACCGGCTGCAAACCGAGGCGGATCAGGGCGTCCAGCGCTTGCTGACCGGCGAGACGGACAACGTGGCGGAAGTGCTCAACGCGGTGAACAAGGCCGGTATCGCGTTCGATTTGCTGATGGAGATTCGAAACAAGATGACCGACGCGTATCGGGAAATCCAGCAGATGCGCGTCTGATACGACTGGACGAGTAGAACTCCGCGCCGCGGGTGTAACACCGCGCGGGTTTCAAAGACCTGGTTGGATGTCAATGGGATCTCGGAGGAATCAAGGCCGGCGTGAGGTGGGACAGGGAGGTCCGCCCTTGCGCGCGGTGTGTCGACGAATGGACCATGACCGGGTGTCCCTGTCGATAGGCGACACGCATCGGTCGATAAGGGTGTAGCAGACGATGGATCGACTGCGACAACTGCTCAACACGATCAGCGCTCAACTGAGCGTCCTGACCATCTCGCAACGGTTGGCGATCGGGCTTTGCGCCGCACTGGCGGCGGGCTCTCTGCTGTGGTTGTTGCAGTGGTCGACCGCGCCTGAGATGGTGCCGCTTGTGACGCACGATTTTACCTACGAGGCCATGGATTCCGCCGAGCAGTCCCTAAAGGCCAACGACATTCCCTACATCATCCGGGGCACAAGGGTCTTCGTCCGGCCCACCGACCGGCACAACGCCTTGCGTCTGCTGTACGCGGCGGAGGCACTGCCGGAGGGAAGCCTGTTCGACATGGAAGCCGTGGTCACGGACAGCAATCCCTTCCAGTCGCCGGAAGCGCGGACGTATGCCCAGACGTACGCGAAGGGCAACGAGTTGGCGAAGATCATCGCCACGTCCCCGACGGTGAGAAAGGCGTCGGTGATCATCAACCCGGTCACGAAGCGGCGACTCGGTGGTGTCACCGACGTACCGACCGCGTCGGTGACTGTCACGCTGGCGCCGGTCAGGGAGATGACGAATGAGATCGTGGAGGGATTTGCGAAGCTGGTGGCCGGTGCCGTCGCCGGACTCAAACCGCACAATGTGTACATCACGGATGCTCGGACGCTGAGATCCTACAGCGTGCCCCACCCCGATGATGCCATCAGCTTTGATGTACTGAGCGTGATCAAACGCTACGAGGAGCACTACCGTTCCAAAATCCTGAGTAAGTTGGCGGATATCCCCGGGGTTCAGGTGGCCATCAGCGTCGAACTCGATATGAACAAACGCGTGACCCAGAGTATCAAGCACGACCTCCCCCAACCCAAGGTGGAGACGTCGAACTCGACGGAGCAATCATCTCCCCTGCAACCGACCGAACCCGGTGTGCGGGCGAATCTGGGGCAGGCGCTGACCTCTGCGTCCGGCGAAGCTCAATCGACCGAAGAAACCACGGTCGAGAACTTCGAACCCAAGCTCAGCCGCACCGAGACCATCGAGCAGATGCCCTTTGCAACAACGAAGGTGACGGCGGCCATCGGAATCCCGCGGAGCTTCATCATTGGTGTTTTCAAAGCGCAGCACCTCGAAGTGACGGATGATCCCAAGGACGACGATCCGGATTTTGTCGCCGCTCGCGATGCGCAAGTGGCACGCGTCAGGGCTGCAGTCGAGCGAATCGTGATGGCGCCCAAGAGTTCCGAGGATGTGCAGGTCGACGTCTATCCGGATATGGAGTGGACCGCGGACGGTGGTGTGTGGAGTCGTGCGCCGGGCGCTGTGGCGTTCGCCCAGCAGGGTGGAGAGGAGTTGGATGCTATCGGGCTCGTTCGCACCTATGCACCACAAGCGGGTCTGGCGACGCTCGCGCTGGTGAGTCTGCTTATGATGATGCGAATGGTTCGCAAGTCCTCCGAGCTGATCGGTACGCATCGGCGGCAGTTCTCCGAATCGGCTGAATCGCCCGAGGACGAAAAGCCCCTGAGCGTTGGTCAGACGCCCGTCGGGGAAGCGGAGGTCTCGGAGAGCATGCTGGCCGGCAAGGAAGTTGATCCCCAGACCCTGCGCTACCAGGAACTTGGGCTGGAGGTGTCCAAGATGGTGGAGAAAGATCCGGAGGGCGCCGCTGCCTTGATCCGCAGGTGGGTCGAGGACGTGTAGTAGGATGAGCAGGCCGGCGCGCGATGTCATCTATAGTACATCAGTGCGGCGCGGGCATTGACGGAAAGTGTCGCCGCCCCGTGGCTGCCGAGGATTGTCGTCCCGGCGCGAAGCTGAAGGAACCGTGATTCCCAACAGGTCGTTCGAGGAGAGTGCCGAGTGGCCAAACAGAAGGAGCAGCAATCCGCGAGCCCCGATACGTCGTCCCTGAGAGGTGTCACCAAGGCGGCGATCCTTCTTCTATCCTTGGAGGGGGACTGCTCCGCCGAGGTGCTACGCCATCTGGATCAGGAACTTGTCGAGGACATTACCCGGGAGATCGCACAGCTCGATCTGGTCAATCCGGGACTGCGCAGCCAGGTGATCGACGAGTTCTACAATCTGGCGTTGGCGCGCCAGTACCTCAAGCAGGGCGGCATCCCGTACGCCAAGGCGTTGTTGGACAAGGCGCTCCCGCCCGATCAAGCCGCCCATGTCCTCAAGATGATCGAGCATGAGGTCTATAAAAAGCCGTTCTCGTTCCTGGCGAAAACCGATTCCGACAACCTCATGACGTTCATTCAGGACGAGCACCCGCAGACAATCGCGCTGATCCTGTCACACGTGCCATCCGACAAGGCAAGCGAGATTCTGGCCGGGCTGGCCCTCAACAAGCAGCTTGAGGTGGTCACACGCATTGCCAACATGGACAACACCAACCCCGAGGTCATCAAGGAGGTTGAGAAGGGATTGGAGATGCGTCTGTCGGGGATCGTGTCACAGACGTTCCAAAAGGCCGGCGGCATCGAGTCCGTCGCCGAGATGCTCAACCTCGCCGACCGGTCCACCGAGAAGGGTATCCTCGAATCGCTTGAAGCGCAGGACCCCGATCTGGTGGAACAGATCCGCCGCCTGATGTTCGTGTTCGAGGACATCCTGCTGGTCAACGACAAGGGGATTCAGCTTGTCCTCAAGGAGATCGAGAACGAAGATCTGGCCCTTGCCCTCAAAACCGCCAGCGAGGAACTCCGCGACAAGATTTTCCACAACATGTCCGAGCGCGCCAGCCAGCTTATCAAGGAAGACATGGAGTACATGGGGCCGGTCCGCGTCAGCGACGTCGAGGCGGCCCAGCAGAAAATCGTCGATGTCGTCCGCCGTTTGGAGGATGCCGGTGAGTTGATCATCTCCGGCCGGGGCACCGAAAAGGAGATGATCGTATGACCGCGGCGACTGCAACAGACGATCTTACCGGTCTGTGCCTGAGTGCACGCGCGGAGGTCTGCCAATGTCGACGGTGATCAAAGCCGGAGAAGCGGTCCGCATCGTCAAGCGGCTTTCCACCGTCGACCTGGCGGATCATCTGGCCGAAGCCCGGGCGGTGGTTGCCGAAGCTCGGCAGCGGGCGTCGCAGATCATCAGCGATGCCGAAGCGCAGGCGGCGCGTATGCTTGATGAATCCAGAGAGTCCGGACATGAGGAGGGCTATCAACAGGGGTATAACGCCGGGACGCGGGCCGGTCACCAAGCGGCGTACGAGGAGTCCATCAAACGGTTCGAAACCGAGCAGGGCGACGTCGTTACGAGCATGGAACGTGCGATCGCCGAGATCGATGCTGTCAAGGAGGATTTGAAGATCGCGGCGGAGAAGGACCTGCTCGACTTTGCGGTGATGCTGGCGAAGAAGCTCACGTTTGCGATCGGGCGGCTACATCCGGAGTCGGTCGTGGGAAACCTCAAGCGTGCACTTCGTCTCGTCGAATCCAACACGGATCTGACGATCCACGTACATCCCGACCAGATCTCATCGATCGAGACGTTCGTCGGGTCCGTGCTCAAACGGGCAGGCGCGTCGCGCGTCTTGAACATCGTACCCGACGAGTCAATCACACCCGGAGGCTGCAAGGTCGATGGCGACCGGGCCAGCGTCGATGCCACACTCGACACGCAGGTCGAGGAAATCGTGTCACTGCTGCTGGGTGAGAATCAGAGCGATGCCTGATCTGTTCGACAATCAGCGCTGTCTGATCGAGCGGGCCCGCACGTACCGCACCACGGGCCGGGTAGTCGAGGTCACCGGGCTCACCGTGGTCGCGGAGGGACTGGCGCTGCCCGTCGGATCGCTTTGTCAGATCGAGCGAGCGAGCGACGAGCCGATTGCCGCCCAGGTGGTCGGTGTCCGGGGGGACAATGTCATCTTGATGACGCTTCAAGAACCGCTCGGTGTCGGTGTAGGAGACGCCGTGACCAGCACGGCCGGTCTGCAGTATGTACCCGTGGGGCGGCGGATGCTCGGTTGCATACTCGACGGCATGGGGCGGCCGATCGGCGAGCGAACCGATTTCACCGTCGAGACGCACTATCCCGTCTACAGTGACGCCCCACCGGCACTAACCCGTGAGCCGATCACAGAGGCGTTGCCGACCGGTATCCGCGCCATCGACGCCATGCACACCGTCGGCGGCGGTCAGCGCCTGGGCATCTTCGCCGGCACCGGTATCGGCAAGAGCATTTTGATGGGTATGATCGCCCGCTATACGACCGCCGATGTCATAATAGTGGCACTTGTAGGTGAGCGCGGCCGCGAGGTCGGCGATTTCCTGCGAAAGGATCTCGGCGAGGAAGGCCTTGCGCGCAGCGTTCTTGTGGTCAGCACCTCCGACGAGTCACCGGTTCTTAGAGTCCGCGCCGCATTCGTGGCGACGGCGGTGGCGGAATACTTCCGCGATCTGGGCCGTGATGTGCTGCTGCTGATGGATTCGACCACGCGCATGGCGATGGCACAGCGTCAGATCGGTGTCGCCGCCGGCGAGCCGCCGACTACGAAGGGTTATCCGCCCAGCGTATTTGGTCTGCTGCCCAAGCTGCTCGAACGAAGTGGGCGAACCGATCGCGGCAGCATCACCGGGCTCTACACCGTCTTGGTCGAAGGTGACGACATCACCGAACCGATCTCCGACGCGCTCCGCGGTACGCTGGATGGGCATATCTGGCTGTCGCGAGACCTGGCCAACCGTAGCCACTATCCGGCCGTCTCCGTGCTCGAGAGCATCAGCCGGGTGATGACCGACGTCGTGGACGAGGAGCACATGAAAGCGGCCGCTGTGATCCGTCGGGTTCTGGCCGTCTGGAGTGACATTGAAGATCTCGTGAACGTTGGTGCGTATACCGCAGGTGCAAACGTCGAGTTCGACGTAGCCGTGAAGCTGAAGCCGGCGATAGACGAATTCCTGCAACAGGTAATCCAAGAGCGGGCAATCTTCAGCGAGACGCGCGGCCGCTTGGTGATGCTGGCATCTGAGATCCAAACGCTGCGGGAGAAGCTCGTATCCGAAGCACCCGCCGCTGTTGCGGGAATGGTTTCATAGGGGATGACTGATGGCTTGCAGGTTTCGCTTCCGTCTTGAGACCGTTCGCAGACTGCGAGAGCAGGCGCGGGATGCGCAGCGTCGCGTCGTGGCCGATGCCGTACGCGCGGTCACGCGGATCGAGGATCGGATTGCACGGCTGGCCCGGGAGACGCAGGACGCGTGTGGTCGGTCCCGCAATGCCCGAGATTTCAGGTTTCTTGACGTGGTGTCACTGTGTGGACACCAACTCTATCAGAATTGGCTGCACCGAAAGACCGCAGAATCCCACCAGGAACTCGCAGAAAAACAGGCCGTCCTGGAGCGGGAGCGGACGAAACTGGCCGAAGCGTCGACACGGCTCAAGGTCATCGAGAACCTTCGCGAGAGGCAATGGAAACGTCACCTCGTCGAAGTGGCACGTGAAGAACAAGCCGCCAGTGACGAGGCGGCGCAGCAAGGGTACCTGCGGCGGCGACGTGAGCAAAAGCGCGAGGTGGCGGCATGACGACGAATCCATCCATCTTCCGGCGGGCGTATGACGCCGTGGCGTTGTTCGCTCTGCTCAACATGCTTGCGTTGGGTGCGCTCGCCGCCATCCTGGTCATGAGTGGTGCGGTGAATGTGGAGAAGGCTCAACGCGTTGTTGCGGTGATGCGCGGTGATGAACCTCCGCCGACCGAAGCGGCGGTCCCCGAACAACCCGCGAAGGCCATGACGAACGCCGGTGGCGCCGAGACCGGCGGAGACGTTGTGGCTGAATCAGAGCGGGACGCGGAGATTCTCCGTCGCGAAAGTGAGCGGATCAAGGCGGAGCTCGACCAACGCCTCGCGCTTAACAACCATATCTTGCTTCGCGTGATGACTGAGCGCGAAGGCTTCCAGGAGAAACGGGAGCAGGCGAAGAAGCAGCAACAGGCCTCATACGATCAACGGCACGAAGAAGGCTTCAAAAAGCAGATCGCCATTTATGAATCGCTCGCCCCGAAGATCGCCGTGGAACACCTGCTGGCCATGTCCGACCCGGACGAGGCCGCGAAGATCCTGCTGGAAATACAAACCCGCAAGGCGAAAAAGATAGTCGAGGCGGCCAAACGCGGCGACCAGATGAAGAAGATGAAAACCATTCTCCAGCGTGTCCGTGAGGTGGCACCGGACCGGTCCGCCGAACTGGAGTCGAACGAGCCGTAGTGACAGGCGCCATGGTGACAACATCGTTCAAACTGTCGTCTCCCACTGCGTCGCCTTCGGCGAGGCAGATTGGTACGCCGCAGGATGCACGTAAGGACAAGTTGCATCCCGGGCCAGGCGGCTCTGTCACAACCGTGGCGTTTGACGCACTTTTGGATACCGCGCGCATGGCAACGGCCGCTATACGGGACGGCGGCGGTGACAAGACGTCGCCCTCACAGATGTTCGAGTCGAACACTGGAGATGCACATGACCAACGCCAAATGACGCTAAAGGCCCAGTACCGGTCCGGCGTGAGCGACACCGGCGATGAGCGACGCGATTCGACAAGTGTCCACGCGCGCCGCGCAACCGCGTCGCGCAATGACGGTGATACCAGGCTGCCGATGTTCGGCGGACGTGGTCATTCATCTGATCTGAGTACGGGCAAGGGGGGATCATCGACTGACATGGACGCCGATCGGCCGTGCCGGATTGTGGACTCCTTAGGTTCAGACCGTGCTGCTCGCGGGGAACCATCGTCTGTGGATGGGCGATCCGCCTTTCGCGCTTCATCCTCGCCGAACCCGGTTGAGGCAGCTATACAGCAGTCTTCGGCCGACGCCGTATCCAAGGCGGGGTATGCTGCGGACGTTTTGCCGATCGGCGCGTCGAGTGGGGCGCAGATGCAGACCCCGGCCCAGCAGGTCGCTCAGCTTCTTGCTACGGGTCGGGTCGGTGAAGTCGAGTCGACACGTGCCGCCGGCTCGGCACCAGCGATGGCTGACGGGCGCTCATCAGGCACCGATTCGAAGACAACCGGACGTCCGACGGCAGGCCGGCAGAGTCACGCGAACCCCTCGCTGCAACTGACTGAGGGCGCGCCGGACAAAGCGGATGAGGCTGCACGCTCGGCGTTCGACCGGCTTGTCCGCTCGATTCGCCTCCACACCGGTGCGCGGCAGTCATCGGCACGGTTGCAGCTTGAACCGCCGGAGCTGGGTCGTCTTTACGTCGACATCCGGGTGGATGGTGATCAGGTGCGGATCAATGTGCGAGCGGAAACCGATGCGGCGCGTGACCTCGTAGCCCAGCGAGTTGACCGGCTGACAGCCGCGTTGCAGCTGCATGGCATATACGTGGAGCGGTTTGACGTTACTGCCGACGGGGCGGGTGATGGTCCCGACGAGTCAGACGACAGTGATGCGTCGGCCTCAGAGGAAAACGCGAACCGTGAGCGCGGAGAATGTCACGAGAGTCCGGCGTCTCATGCCAATGTGGTGTCAATACAGGATACCGGCGCGTCTCTCGCGTGGGAGGCGGCGCCCGAAGCGACAATCACAAGCGAGACGCGACTGGATGTTCGAGTGTGATGTGGGACGGGCTTTTGGCCTGTCTGAGACCGACGGGAGGATTGGTCCCAGAATGTGGTTGTACCGGGGCGGTTTGGCGGAGCCAACAGCGCCCCGGGATGCGCTAACGGAGAATCCCGCGTGGAAGCGATCAACACGACGTCGCTGCTGTCACCATCGACCGGTGCCGCAGCCTCCAACTCGTTTTCCGATCTGGGCAGCGACGATTTTCTGAAGCTGCTGATCATGCAGCTTCGCGACCAGGACCCCCTCGAACCGGTTGATAACGCGGAGCTGCTGCAGCAGATATCGTCCATTCGAGAGATCGAGCTGTCCACTACCCTTACCGAATCCTTGCGAACCTTAACCGGACAGCAACGCTTCGCGTCGGCCTCGTCGCTCATCGGACAGTACGTGACCGGTTATGCGGGCGTGGACGGAGTCGCTGCTAGCGGCATCGTGGTGGGAGTTCGATTTGCCCAAGGCGGTCAGCCCATCCTGCAACTGTCCAACGGAACGGAGATGCCGGTCGAGCAGATCAGCACGATCGAGCCGCCGCTTCGGGTTGCGGAGGCGTTGGTGGGGCAGCCCATCATCGGTTTGGATCGGCGCGATCAAGCCAATCCGCAGGTCGTTGAGGGGATTGTTACAGGTGTTCGCGTCGAAAACCACGGCGAGGTGTTGCTCGAGCTGGATACCGGTGAGGACCTGCGCTTTACGGACTTTGTCCGAGTGGCGCCTGGAGAGGCGACTTAACGTCGTTTTTCGCACAGCACCAGCCGCCGTGGATCAAGAACCGATTGGCACAGGCGGCGGGTCCCGGTCTGGATTTAATGACAATCTGTGGCACTACCACGATAGATTAAAGGAAGAGGCACGATGTCACTGACTTCTGCCATGTTTGTCGGGTTTACCGGAATCAACAGTAACAGCATCGCGGTTGATACCGTTGGCGATAACCTTGCGAACCTCAACACGACGGCTTTCAAAGGTCAGCGGACCCTGTTTGAGACGCTGCTCTATAAAACCATCAGCGAGGGGCAGGCGCCCAGCGACGAGAGCGGCGGGACCCTCCCGCGGCAAGTCGGGAGCGGCTCGACGGTTGGATCGATCCAGCGCAGCTTCCAACAGGGTGGAATGGAGAGCACCGGATTCCAAAGCGATCTCGCCGTTGACGGTGACGGCTTTTTCATCCTCGAAACCCCCGCCGGTGACCAGGTCTACACCCGTGACGGCTCGTTTCGGCTGGACGCGACGCAGACGCTGGTCTCCGCCAGCGGCGCGCCCGTCCAGGTGTTCGCCGCGGACGCTAACGGTGATATCGTCGAGGGTTCGCTGTCCAATCTGATTATCCCGCTTGGCACCGCCAGCCAGGCAATACCCACGACCGGCATTGTGATGGATGGCCGGCTGGACAGTGGCACTGTGGTGGCATCGGCCGGTGCCGTTGTGACCTCACAGCTGTTGACGACGTCCACGGGCACGCCGGCGACGACCACGACACGCCTGACCGATCTGGTTGATGCCAATGGTCTGCCACTTATTGCCGGTGGGGATGTCTTGACCGTCAGCGGCACAAAGGGCGGAATCGCCACCGAGGAGCTGACATTCACGGTTGACTCGACTGGCACATTGGGTGACTTCGCAACATTCCTCGAGTCCGCCTTGGGTATCAACACCGATCCGGCGACCGGCGACAACCCCGGCGTGACTATCGCGGACGGTACCGACTATCCCACCGGGACGCTCGTGATCCGCTCCAACACCGGCGAGATCAACGCCGTGGAGCTGGACGCCGGTTCGATCACGAACACGACCGGCGTCGTAACTTCGCCGTTTACGTTTGCGACGGCAAGTCCGGCCGGCGGCGGCGGCGTGACCACGTCGTTTGGAGTGTTCGATTCACTGGGCAACGAGGTTCCGGTCCGGTTGCGCGCCGTGTTGGAGTCCAAGTCCGAATCGGGTACGACGTGGCGGTTTTACGCGGAGTCGGTCGACGACAGCGATCTGTCACCCGTCCTGGGAACCGGGACGATCACGTTTGACGTGAACGGCCAGTTCGTCGGCGCCACCGGCACCGACCTTTCGATCGACCGGGCGGGTGTCGGATCGGAATCGCCGCTGGCGTTCACTTTGGACTTGACCGGCCTGACGGGTCTGGCCGCCCCGGACGGCTCGTCCGAACTGATAATGGCGAGTCAGGACGGCGCACCCGCGGGTATCTTGACGGGTTATTCGATCGCCGCCGATGGAATCGTGACCGGCACATTCTCGAACCAGCAGACTCAGGTGTTCGGGCAGATTGCCCTGGCGACGTTCCCCAATAACGAAGGGCTTGTGGCGCTGAGCGAGAACACCTTCACATTCGGCCCGAACTCCGGTGACGCGGCGGTTGTTGCACCGCAAACAGCCGGGGCGGGGGCGGTCCGGGCTGCGGCGCTCGAGCAGAGCAACGTGGAGATCGCACGGGAATTCATCAACCTGATCACGGCGTCGACCGGCATCTCATCCGCCAGCCGCGTCGTACGGGTGGCGGACGACCTGCTTCAGGAATTGCTCCTGCTCGCACGGTAGCCGCTAGGAAAGGATGAGTCGCCATGATTACGGTGACACGACTGGATCAGCGCGTCATCGTGCTCAACGCCGACATGATCAAGATGATCGAGTCGACGCCGGACACGATCATCACTCTGATCAACGGCGATACCATAATCGTTCGGGAGTCGGTCGACAAAGTGGTCGGGCGAGCCATTGATTACCAGCGCCAGGTGCGCGGTTTTCAGGTGGTCTGAGCCAACCGGCTATGGGCGGTATACGACCGATAAGTCGAGACTGCGACCGGTATTGAGTTGTTGCCTGTGCGAATTACAAGCTTAACGGCGGTCCGTCGACGAGTCGATATCAACCGATGTGGAGTATGCGCGCGCTAATGTAGCCGGCGGTGGAAATCCATGGATATCGCAACGATTATCGGGCTGATTTCGGGAACGGCCCTGCTGCTCTGGGCGGTCATGGGGAAGTCCGATCTTGCCGCGTTCATCGATCCCGGCTCGGCGGCGATCGTGCTTGGCGGCGCGTTCAGCGCCGCCCTTATCAGTTTTCCCATGCAGAACATCCTCGGGGTTGCCAAGGTGATCAAGAACTGCTTTTTCACCAAGTCCCGTAATCCCGCGGATCTGATTGCCGAGATGGTCAAGTTCGCCGAGGTGGCCCGTCGAGACGGGATTCTGGCGCTTGAGAACGTCACCGGTGACATCAAGGATCCGTTCGTCGTCTCCGGTATTCAGATGGCGGTCGACGGGACCGACCCGGACCTGATTGAAGCGATCATGATGAACGATCTGGAGGCGGTGGAAACGCGGCACGGCGAGGGCAAGGCCCTGTTCGACAACATCGGAAAATTCGCGCCGGCGTTCGGGATGATCGGGACGCTCATCGGTCTGGTCATCATGTTAGGCAGCATGGATGATCCAGCGGCGATCGGGCCGGGCATGGCCGTCGCCCTCATCACCACTCTGTATGGGGCCTTGCTTGCCAACCTCTTCGCCTTGCCGATGGCGGAGAAGCTCGGTCGGCGAAGCCGCGAGGAGGGATTGCTCAGGATAATCGTTATCAGGGGTGTGATGGCCATTCAGTCGGGCGACAATCCGCGTATTGTGGAGCAGAAGCTCAAGACGTTCCTGCCGAACCGGTGGCGCGATGCGGCCGGTGCGGATAGCAAAGCCGCGTAGGTATAGGAAGCAATGGCACGAGGCAAGCAAGAGGAAAAGGAAGAGGGCGCCCCGGCGTGGATGGTGACCTACGGCGACGCCATGACGCTTCTTTTGTGCTTCTTTGTGATCATGGTCTCCATGAGTGAGATAAAAAAGGACCAGCGGTTCCAAGAGGTGATGGAGTCGCTGCGTCGTGCGTTTGGCGGGTATCGCGGCTCCGTGGGTGCGATCCCGATCGAGAACGTTCCGACCAATACGATGATTGCCAGGCTGCTCCAGCTCGAGGTCCCCGAACTCAGAAAGAACAAGGGCGACACCAACGAGAGAGGCATACACGGGAAGAAGTTCCGCGTAACCAACATCCGCGACGGGTTGGAGGTTGTCGTGGGTGGCCTAATCACCTTCGATCGCTTCAGCGCTACTCTCAAACCGGAAGCGCGGGAGCTGATCGCCAAGACGGCGGAAATCCTGCGCGGGTACAACACGAAAATTCTCGTGCGCGGGCACGCCACGCGCGAACCGTTGCCGGAAGACTCGCTGTATGAAGACACTCGCGACCTGTCGTATGCCCGCGCCAAAGCCGTCGCCGTCGAGCTGGAACGCAACGGCGTCCGTCGCATCCGGTTGGTCCTGGCGGGCGTGGCCGACACGGAACCGCTGGTGCGACAGGCCTACACGGAGGAGCGGAGGGCGCTCAATCGGCGCGTCGAGATCCTGGTTACGGAGGACCTGATCGACGACTACGCCGGTTCAACACTGGTGGACGATCTGAAGGAGTCCTCGAATGGCGGATGAAGACACTGATCGCAGCCCGGCGAAGACGCCACGCGGCAAGGGGCGTCTCGGGCCTGTCTTGGTCGTTGGAGTGCTCATGGCTGTTGAGGGTGTCGGTGTGTTCCTCCTAGCCAAGGCGATCAGTTCCAATCCCGTACCTGCACTGGCTGGCGGGGTGGGTGAAACAGGACTGGAAACAGGCGAGAGTGGTGCTCAGGAGTTCGCGGAAGTCGAACTG